>Ga0366805_1081_pt1 | contig 10668 bp, 8 predicted proteins | sample TotcelN113001L13_FD_207036 | JGI IMG/M metagenome (GOLD analysis project Ga0366805, IMG submission 207036) | Enriched cells from coal bed in the Powder River Basin, Montana, United States - Total cells N11 rep3 HSBNCT.N11.300.1.L13 ... | reverse complement strand
CCATAGCCTGGATCACCGGCAAGACACCGCCCGAAAAAATCGAGATCACGAAAAAAGAGACAGGCAAGAGCGACAAGGTTCCCCGCTCACAGGCCTACGGATTCCTGACGCTTACGGCCCGGAAAGACACCCGCCTGATCTTGATCGATCCGCAGAGCGGCAAAAATGTCGTCAGTCTGGAACTGAAGAAGGGAGAATCCCGTGAAATTGAACTCAAAAAAGGCTATTACAAGGCGGAGATCTTTCAGAACGGCAAGCTTCGCACCAGGCTGGTGAGTTTCATCGGCAGCACCGGAAGCCTCGAATTCTAGCATGGTGCGCCGAATGCAGAGCGGGCGGCCGGTCCGAATTCTGGCCGTTTCTGCGCCATCATCCGGCATGAAAGATGCCACTGCAAAAAGTCGCGAAAGAACCTGAGTGTCATTCCCGCGAAGGCGGGTCATGTCAGGCTATGCGTGAAATCCATTCTTTTCAGATAGTTAATAAATGCATGGATCCCCTTCTTCAAGGGGATGACGACTTTTTGCAGTGACGCCATGAAAACGCCGCGACGCATTCACATCCGCCATGTTCACAGCAACCACGAGCCCTGAATGTCCAGATTGACGAGGCCGAGATGTTTCGCCCTCTCCACCACGGCCTTGTACTCTCTGGCCGTGACTTTTCGAGAGAGTTCCGGGATGTCGTACGCTTTGTAATCCGGATGATACTGCGCCATGATGTTCACAAACGTATCTTTCGGTAGATTCATCGCAATCCACTCCATGATCTTTTCCGACCCGCTCACCGCATTCGGCAGGACGAGGTGGCGGATGATAATGCCACGTTGCATGATTCCGCCCTTCGCGTAACGCGACGCACCGACCTGCCTGTACATTTCAAGGATGGCCCCGGCCGTCAGATCCGGGTAGTTTCCGGCTCCGGATGAATATTTTGAGGCCATGTCCGCAGTGCAGTACTTGAAGTCGGGCATGTAGATGTCGACTATTCCGTCAAGGAGGGCGAGAATTTCGGGCCGCTCCCAACCACTGGTGTTGTAGACCAACGGCAGCCGCAGTCCCCTGGCGGCCGCGTGATCGAGCGCATTCAGGATGTGGGCGCTGTAATGCGTCGGCGTGACGACGTTGATGTTGTGGCAGCCGGAGGCCTGCAGATCGAGCATCATTTCCGCCAGGTCTTCCACGCTCTGCTCGATGCCTTGCCCCGCGATGCTGATCTCCCAGTTTTGACAGAAGACGCAGCGCAGGCCGCAATGGGAGAAAAAGATCGTCCCCGAACCGCCCGTGCCCACAAGTGGCCGCTCCTCCCCGAAATGCGGGCCATAGGACGACACCACGAGCCTTGCGCCTGGAGCCCGGCAAAATCCGCGTTCCCCCTGCAGCCGGTCCACCCCGCATTCTCTCGGGCAGAGCCGGCAATCCTCCATCATGGACCAGAGGATTGCGGCACGTTTTTTCAGTTCTCCGGTCTCATGGAGTTTGAGATAGGCCGGTTCAAACTCATCGCCAGCGCTGGCGGGTGAATTTTCAAGAGACGTATCCGCGCACATTTACCGAGCTCCTCTGACAGTTTCAAGGTTATCCCGACCTTCCTTGACGCCTACGCCCTGCCCGGTCCGGCCTGATGCATCATCTTCAACGTCTTCAGAACCAGGAGCGGGATCGCGCCCGCAGCCATAAGCAGCATGCATTCGGAAAGATTGTGGTCAGGATTTGAATCTTGAATTTTCAGCGCCACGTATATCATACGTCCCATTGAGTCTGGAAGGGCCGAACACGGGCAAAAGGGGCACCCATGCATGACCCGTCCTGAGGTCAAGAGAAAGCATTCCCCCGGGCCGCCAAGCTCGATCCGGACACGTTGCCCTACCGGCAGTAAACGGCCGTGAGTATCCAAATCAGCCGAGGGACTGCTGGTGCTCAAACCATGAACCAAACTTACAACAGGCGACATTTCCCGCCGCGTCCTTCACGGCCCGCGCATTCTCCGAAATCCAGATGACGGAGCCGTCCTTGCGCCTCTTGCCCGGAAACGGGTTTTGCCCTAGGTTTGCGCCCTTGCGTCCAATCCATCAGCAGGGTTTACCCATGATTCATCCGACCATTCTCTCGCTCATCGGGGCTACGCCCATTGTCTATCTCAATCGCGTCTTTCCGCATCCGCACATCCGGCTGGCGACCAAGCTCGAAGCCCAGAACGTGGGCGGCTCCATCAAGGACCGCGTGGCCCTGGCCATGATCGAGGCGGCCGAGGCTGCGGGCGAGTTGACTCCGGGAAAGATCGTCATCGAGGCCACCAGCGGAAACACCGGGGTAGGGCTGGCCATGGTCTGCGCGGTCAAGGGGTACAAACTGACCCTGCTCATGCCCGATTCCGCCTCGGAAGAGCGCAAACGCATCATGCGCGCCTTTGGCGCGGAGCTGCGCCTCACGCCGGGCCGCCTGGGCACCGACGGCGCCATCGAGGAAGCCTACCGGCTGGCGCGTGAGGAGCCGCAGACCTACGTGCTCATGGATCAGTTCAACAACCCCGCCAGCATCGCCGCCCATTACACGGGCACGGGCCGTGAGATTCTTGAGCAGACTTCAGGGCAGGTCACCCATGTGGTCGCCAGCCTGGGCACCTCAGGCACGGCCATGGGCATCGCCAAACGCATAAAGGAGTCTGCCCCTGGCGTCAGGGTCGTGGCGGTGGAGCCCTACGCCGGGCACAAGATCCAGGGGCTGAAAAACATGCAGGAGTCCTATCCTCCGGGCATTTACGACAAGCGCGCCGTGGACCGCATCATTCATGTCGAGGACGAAGAGGCCTTCGAGTGTTCGCGCCGCCTGGCCAGGGAAGAGGGAATCCTGTCCGGGATGAGCGCGGGCGCGGCCCTGGCCGGGGCGCTGCGTATCGCCCGGGAGCTTGAAGAGGCCGGGGAAGAGGGGCTTATCGTCTTCATTTGTCCGGACACGGGGGAGCGCTATCTCTCGACCACCCTCTTTTCGCCGCAGGCCCGGCACGGCCTTGGAGTGCGCAGCGTGGCCTCCGGCTGCCTCGAATGCCTGGGCACTCCCGCCGGCGGGCACGCCCTGTTCACGCCCGGCCCGAGCCTGGATGATCTGGGCGAACTGGATGCCTGGCGGCGCATCGTCTGGCTGGACGTCCTGGGCAAGGCCCTGGCGGAGCGGGGCGGGAACGTGCGCATGGCCGTGGGCCTCGCTGACATGGACGACCGCGCCCTGGCGGCTGCCAGGCAGGCCAAGGCCGGGCTGCTCGATTTCGGGTTGCAGGCGCGGGAGTTCATGGTCTCCCATGCCCGCGCCCTGGGCGTGTCGGATGCGGTCCTCTTTCCCCTGGCCGGTTCCAGCCAGGAGCGCGCACTGGGGTTGGCGCGCAAGCTGCTGGCCAAGGGACAGGCCTACGAGAAGCTGCGTTCCGTTTACTTCGACGTGACCCGGGACAAGTGCTACGGGCAGATTTCGAGTGTGGACACGGCGGGAATGAATCTTGGTTACACAGTGGACCTGGCCGACTATGTGAAGGACAACCCGGCCGATTTCACGCTGCTCAAGCGGGCCACCCTGCAGGATTTGAAGCTCGGCGACGTGCTGGAGACCGAATGGGGCAAGGTGCGGCCGAGCTGGTTTCTGCAGCTGGCGGCCACGGCCCTGGACGCCTTGGGCACGGTCACGGTCATGTTCGCCGGCGAGTCCCATCGTTTCCCGCATCTGGACAATTTCAGTGCCATCTGGAGCGCCGGGGCCGGGGTCAAGCCCATGGCCTGGATGGTGGCTCAACCCGTGACCCCGCGCAATCAGGGCGAGGCAGTGCCTTCACTGCCCGAGGCGCTGGCCATGGCCGGCGCGGGGGCCGCCCTGCGCCTGTGGCTTCTTTCCTCCTCATACCTGAAATCCCTGGTCTGCTCGCCCGAAAGCCTGGTCATGTGGGTCAAGAACCAGAACCGCCTGCAGGACGCCTATGTGTCGGCGGCCCTGGGCGGCAAAGGAGAGGGTGTCGCTGCGGAGCTTGGGCAGGGCATCTATGACCTCAAGACGGCCTTTGCCTCGGCCCTCGACGACAACCTCGACCTGGCCCATTTCTGGCCGGCGCTCTTTGCCTTTGCCAAGGCCGTCAACGCCCGGGCCGGAAAGCTGAGCGCCACCGAGGCCGCCCTGGTGGCCGAGCAGCTTTTGGCCTGCGACAGGGTGCTGGGTTTTCTGGATCATGCCCGCCTGCCCCTGCCGGAACGGGACTGGCCCCGGGATGCCGCCGGGCTGATCCGGCGCAGGGAAGAGGCCCGCAAGGCCAAGGATTATGTCCTGGCGGATACTCTGCGTACCGAGTTGGCGGCCATGGGGCTGCGGCTGGAGGATCATTGCGCGGGCGTGCGCCTTTTTCCGACGGAAAAATAGGAGCGGATGGGTCGAACGCGGTGCGCGGCTGATCGACGGGGCCGCAGGAGGCCTTCCGGGCGTCAGACCACTCAGGCAGCCGAGCCGGTGATTAAAATTCCGCCCAGTCGTTGTCGATGAGCTGGAAGTGCTTTTTGACGTTTTCAGACGCTTCGAGGATTTTTTTCTCGACCACCTTGAATGAGGCTTTGACCGGCTCGATATCCGACGAGGTCAGACAGGTCGTTTCGAGCTCCATGGCCAGCATGTTCAGTTCCGTAGCACCTATCATGAGCGAAGAGCCCCTGATGCTGTGCGCCAGTCGCCTGCATTCCTTGAAGTTTTTTGTTCGCAGGTATGATGCGTACTCGGAAATGAACTTTGCGCCGTAATCTGGGAATTCGCGCAGGATGTTGAAGAAAGCCGATTCGTAGCCCATGAAGTTTGCGATGGCGCGGGGAATGTCGAAACCCTCTATGTGAGGTGTTTCGTGCTCTTCGGTGTCCGGAGGCTGGGTCTCGGCCAACTGCCTGGAGAGAAACGATTCGATGCGGGCACGCTCCAGCGGCTTGCGGAGTATGGGCAGGTCAAGGCCGGCGTGCATTTTTTTCACTGCATCCGGCTCCTCGCCGGTGAGCAGGAAGACCCTGTCTTCCGTGGCCAGGCCGTTTTCCAGAAGTATTTCGGCCAGCTCCGGCCCGTTCATGGAAGGCATGTACAGATCGAGGACGAGCAGGTCATAGATGTTTGCCTTGGCCATGCTCACGGCCTGCTCGGCGTCTGGGGCAAGGTCAACCTCCATGCCGAGGTTTTCCAGGATTTCCGCGGTGACGCACCGGCAGATTTCGTCGTCGTCGACAACCAGGGCCATTTTTCGGTCGCAGGTCAAATTCATTTTTTGCATCCTGTCCACCTCGCTATGCGCAAGCCGCGCGGCTGTCTCGGGACAATCGCGTTGCCGGTTTTTCAGTGTCAGCCTCTATCGTCATCGGGCAGGAAAAGGCTTCCGTGCCGCAGTTCGTTGCAACTGTTTATGCCGAGCTTGCCGAGAATGTTGGAGCGGTGCTTGTCCACCGTCTTGATGCTGATGAAGAGCGACTCGGCGATTTCCTTGCTTTTTTTGCCGCTGAGGATGTGCTTGACGATCTCCTTCTCGCGGGTGGTCAGGTTCTGCAGAGGCGGCAGGGCCTTGCGCTGCCTGTTGACCAGCAGGTAGTCTCGGACGATGATCTTGGCCAGGTGCGGGCTGATGAAAAGATCGTCTTCCAGGGCGTAGGCCATGGCCAGGAAGAGTTCGTCTGGGTTTGACCCTTTGAGGACATAAGCGTTGGCGCCGTGCTCCAGGGCCTCGTAGATGAAGTCGTTGTCGTCGCTGGCCGTAAGCACGACGACTTTGGCGCCAGGTTCCATTGCCCTGATTTTCTGCAGCACTTCCGTTCCGGGAATGTCGGGCAGGCGCAGGTCCAGGAGGACGATATCCTGTTTTTTCATGCGAAACGACCTTAACGCGTCCCGCCCGTTGGCGACGTCGTCATCGACTGCGTACAGGCCGTGCATGTCGATCATGGACTTCAGTCCCATCCGGAGCAGGTTGTCGTCCTCGACCAGCAGGATTCTTTTTTTTGACATGAGAATTCTCTTTTTTTGTAATGGATTGACCCTGTGCGGTGAGCCTTTTCTTCATTCCGGGCGAGATCCGGCCAGTGGTCCTGCATCCGTCCGTGGCGTTTCAATTATGCCGGATGATTAACACGACCATTGTTCTTCTTGTTTGTAGGGACTATTAAATAGATTAAAGCGTAATTTTAATACCGACTATCTGGTATTTTGACATTCAATTAATAAATGTTTTTCGTACGTAAATCAACATGGCCTCAATGTTGGAAGAATATTCCGACGCGGGAATGGATTAGCGTCGCAAGACTGTTCGACACGCGACAACAGACCCTTGTCCGGTCGGGCCAGGCAGGGTTGTGGCCTGCAAGCCTTGGCCGCGAAATGAAAACGTTTGCGACCGAGAGCGGGAAGACAGGGCGGGGTCATCCGCCAGCGTGATTGACTGCAGGGCGACAGTTGGCCAAAAAAAAAGCCGCGTGAAGCGGCTTTTAGTCAGGATCGGGTGCAGGGATTATTTGCGTGAGCTTTTGTTGATGGTTTCCACCAATTCGGCGGCCACCTGGATTTCGACATCCTGCGGGGACGGTTCTTCGACGAGTTGCGACTTGGGCCACCTGCAGCGATGGTAGGAGATGGTGGCCTTTTGCGACAACTGTTCGACCTTGGTGAGCATGATGCCCATGGCATCCTGGGTTATAATGAAATGTCCGCATTCGGAACATTTTGGGGCTGGAACATCCTCGAAGCAAAACAAGTGGTTACGGCATTCCATCTGATAGGAGATGGTTTCCTCGGCGACACTTTCGCTTCCGCATTTCTGGCAGATCATGGCAACCTCGTGTGGACTGATTTGAATCCGAAATAATCGTTCCTTATAAGCATGTTTTAATTAATTGGCAAATATTTTTCTAAGGCGCTGAAATTGTGTATTTTCTTGTGAGTTTCCCGTCTGGCCTGTGTTCGGTGGCGGGTCTCGATCAGTGGTTGGCATTTTTCTTGAATTAAATCTTTGGAGGAATCATGAGCAAAATCGGCTGGATCGGAATCGGGGTCATGGGGCGGTCCATGTGCGGCCATCTGCTGGCGGCAGGGCATGAGGTCAAGGTTTATACGCGCACCAAGGCTTCCGCCGAAAGCACCCTCGCCGCCGGAGCGCAGTGGTGTGATACGCCGGGAGAGGCGGCCAGGGACTCGGAGTTCGTTTTCACCATTGTGGGGTACCCCGCGGATGTGCGGTCGGTGTATCTGGACGAGGGCGGACTTGTGGACAGCGCCGCCCCCGGAGCCGTTCTTGTGGATATGACCACCTCGGAGCCCGCTCTGGCCGAGGAGATTCACCGTGCGGCGACAGCGCGCGGGCTGGCCGCCCTGGACGCGCCCGTGTCCGGAGGCGACCTCGGGGCGAAAAACGCGGCTTTGGCCATCATGGTCGGCGGCGAGCAGAATGCCTTCGATCGGACCATGCCGCTGTTTGAAAAAATGGGCAAGAACATCAGGCTCATGGGTGGTCCCGGAGCGGGCCAGCATACCAAGATGAGCAACCAGATCCTCATCGCCGGAACCATGATCGGGGTGGTTGAGTCCCTGCTGTACGCCGTGAAGTCGGGCCTGGACGTGGATGCGGTCATCGACGTCATCGGCAGCGGCGCAGCCGGGTCCTGGTCCATCAACAACCTGGGGCGCAAGATCGCCAAGGATGACTACGATCCGGGCTTTTTCATCAAGCATTTCGTGAAAGACATGGGCATTGCACTGGCCGAGGCCAGGAAGATGGGCATCGCCCTGCCGGGACTGGCCCTGGTGGAGCAGCTTTACGTTGCGGCCATGGCCCAGGGGCTCGAGAACATGGGCACGCAAGGGCTTTTTGTCGCCCTGAAGCATGTCAACGGGATGAAATAGGGGGCGTGGCTTTGGGCCCGTCCTGGTCCCTGCGTATCAGAAATCACTGCAAAAAGTCCCGGGGGCACGATTTGAAGTTATCCCCGCGAAGGTGGGAGTCCCGTGTTTTCAAATGGTTGGAAAAGCATGCTCCCTGCCTCCAGGGATGGCGATTTTTTGCAGTGACATCTTGTCAGGGAACGCGGCGAGCCCAAACCTTTGCCGCTGACTGCATGGAGATTTTGTGCGAAGCATAGCCGTATTTTTTCTCGTTTTGATATTCTGTACTTTCGCTCATGCTGGAGTGGAGCAGAAAATCAATATATTGTACCTGAATTCTTATAACAATGGCTATGCCTGGTCTGACAATATATTTGAAGGAATTCGAGAAACGTTTCAAAGTAGCGGGAAAAATATTTATCTTCAAGTAGAGTACATGGATGCGAAGAGGTATGAGGAAACAAGGCTTTCAAATATTCTTTTCGATTATTACAAGTATAAATTTCGCAACACTGATTTCGATCTGGTCGTCGTTTCCGATAATCACGCCTATGACTTCATCAATCAGCACGGGGCTCAGCTCTTTCCGGACGTGCCTGTCGTATTCTGCGGCGTGAACGATGTGGCCCCGGAGGCTGTGCCCATGCGCGACCGCATGACCGGCATCCTGGAGGAATTCGATGTTCTGGAGAATATCGCCATGGCCATGCGTTTCCATCCGGGCAAGAAGCGGCTGGTGGTCATCGGAGACCAAAGCCTGACCGGCGTGGCCATCGCCAACCAGGTCCGCGCCCGCGTGCCGGAACTCCCCGGGGACATGCAGGTCGAATTTCTGGACGATTTCACCCTGGAGGAGCTGATCGGCAGGGTTCAGGCCGCTTCCGGCGACAGCATCTTCTTTTTCATCCCCTTCTACAAGGATGTCGGAGAGGGCGTGTATTCGGCCCAGGATCTGCTCGAAATCGTCTGGAGAACTACGGGCGTGCCCCTTTACGGCGCCTGGGAGTTTTTGCTTGGCCACGGTCTGGTGGGCGGGAAAATGGTCAGCGGGTTCGCCCACGGGCGGGCCGTGGCGGAAATGGGCCTGCGTGTGCTGGCCGGAGAGTCGCCCGCGTCCATTCCGGTCATTTCAAGCCCCAAGGAGCCTCCCAAGTTCGACTACCAGGTGCTCATGCAGCTCGGCATCAACCAGAAGCTGCTGCCGCCGGACAGCATCGTGGTCAACGGACCTTCCCCGTTCTATTCCATAAACAGGCATCAGTTCTGGACCATCATCATCAGCCTGCTCATCCTGTCCATGGTCCTGGTCATCCTGGTCATCAACATTTGGGAGCGCAAGCAGATCGAGATCCGCATCAAGAATCAGCTGTCCTTTCTGCGCACGCTCATGGACACCCTGCCGCTGCCCATCTACTTCACCGAGCGAAGCGGGGCCATCGCAGGCATCAACCGCGCTTTCGGACAGTGGTTCGCCCTGCCCTGGGACTCGGACGAGGATCTGCAGACCCTCAAGTCCGGCCGGTTCGACTCGCGCTTCGCCCCCCTGTTCGACCGGCGCATGGACTCCTACGAAACCCAGATCCCCCATTGCGACGGGTCGATGCGTCCGACCGTGCTGCACAAGGCCACCTATGCCGACGCCCTCGGTGAGAACGCGGGTATCGTCGGCGTCATTTACGACATTTCCGACCGCAAACTGGCCGAGGACAACCTGCGCGCGGCGGAAGAGAAGTACCGCACCATCTTCGAAAACTCGGCCCTGGGAATTTTCCAGACAACGCCCGATGGCTCCTGGATCGTGGCCAATCCAGCCCTGGCGAGGATGCTCGGGTATGCGGGCCCCGATGAGCTGATCCAGAGCAATCCGAACATCTCCACCCTGTATTTTCAGCAGAGCGACCGCGAGCGGGTCGTGGACATGTATCACAAAACCAGGGGCAGCATCGAGTTCGAAGTCCTTTTCCGCACTCGCGAAGGGACGGTCATCACCGCCAACCTCAATGCACGCGCGGTGCGCGGTGTGGGTGACGAGTTCAGTCATTTTGAAGGTTTCGTCGAAGACATCACGGACCGCAAGGCCGCAGAGCTGGCTTTGGCGGCCTCCGAATCCATGCTGCAGCTCGTGCTCGATACGATCCCGCAACTCGTGCACTGGAAGGATCGGCGCTTTCATATTCTCGGCTATCTTGACCAGCCCGACCCGGTCGCGGGCGGCACCCGTGAACGCACCCTTGGTGTGGCCAAAGAGGATACTCTCCAGCAATGATTCGGTCAGGGAGGCGCAATCCACCACGACGAAAGCGCGCGATGAGCGCAGGCTGTTGCGGTGGATGGTGCGCGCCAAAAGCTCCTTGCCCGTCCCGGTTTCGCCGGTGAGCAGCACGGTGGAATCGGATCCACCGGCCTGGGCAATGCGCTCGTAGCATCGCCGCATGACGCTGCTCTCCCCTACCACGTCCTTGAGGTCCAGGGTCACGGCCTGGCCGCTGGCCTTTTTCTCACGGCGGTAGGCCAGGGCCCGGTTCAGGGTCTCCTTGATCTGCTTGAGGGGGGAAGGCTTGACCAGATAGTCCCAGACCCCGCCCTGGATGGCCAACTCCGCGCCATCGGGATCGCCCTGACCCGTGAGCACGATCACATCGGGGGGGTTCGCCTGGTTGCGGATCTGTCCCAGGGCTTCCAGGCCGTTGCCGTCGGGCAGGCGCACATCGAGAAAGACAAGGTCGAACTCCATGCGGCCCAGACGCTCAAGCCCCTCCTTCAGGGTGTGGGCCGCGAGACACTGGTGTCCGAGACG
>Ga0366805_1077_pt1 | contig 11177 bp, 10 predicted proteins | sample TotcelN113001L13_FD_207036 | JGI IMG/M metagenome (GOLD analysis project Ga0366805, IMG submission 207036) | Enriched cells from coal bed in the Powder River Basin, Montana, United States - Total cells N11 rep3 HSBNCT.N11.300.1.L13 ... | reverse complement strand
CCTCGCGCCCGAGAGGACCGACCGCGCGTTCGCCGCCGGCCTGGCTGCCGCAGCACGCCACTCGGCAGAGGCCCTGGCAGCCTGGTCCTGACGTCCACTCGTTTCCTTGCCCCGAGCTGTGGAGGCGCAAGCGTGGTGGCGGTGTGAATAAGTGGTAACGGATCGGCGGTGCGGTGGCCAAGGGGTGCCGTACCGGCGGTCTGCGCAATACAGTTTCGGGACGCCGACGCTGAGGAGACTGATGTTCCGCAAGATCCTGGTTGCCAATCGTGGTGAGATCGCCGTCCGGGCGTTCCGGGCAGCCACCGAGCTGGGGATCACAACGGTCGCGGTGTTCCCCTACGAGGACAGGCACGCCGAGTACCGGGCGAAGTCAGACGAGTCCTATGAGATCGGCGAGCGCGGCCACCCCGTCCGCGCGTACCTGGACGTGGCCGGTATCATCGCGGCAGCCCGGCACGCCGACGCCGACGCGGTCTACCCCGGCTACGGTTTCCTTTCGGAGAACCCCGACCTTGCACAGGCCTGCGAGGACGCCGGCATCGCGTTCATCGGCCCGACCCACGAGATCCTCAAGCTCACCGGCAACAAGGCCCGGGCGATCGAGGCTGCGCGCGAGGCCGGACTGCCGACCCTGAAGGGTTCGGACCCCAGCGACGACATCGACACGCTCGTCGCTGCTGCCGAGGAGGTCGGGTTCCCGGTGTTCGTGAAGGCCGTCAGCGGCGGCGGCGGACGTGGCATGCGTCGCGTGGAGGAACGCGCTGGGCTGCGGGACGCGCTCGGCGAGGCCATGCGCGAGGCGGAGTCCGCGTTCGGGGACTCCCGGATGTACCTGGAGCAGGCAGTGATGCGCCCGCGCCACATCGAGGTGCAGGTGCTGGCCGACGCCACCGGCGAGGTGATCCACCTGTACGAGCGGGACTGCTCGGTGCAGCGGCGCCACCAGAAGGTCGTCGAGATCGCCCCGGCGCCGAACCTCGACCCGGAGCTGCGGCAGCAGATCTGCGACGACGCGGTGAAGTTCGCCCGGCACATCAACTACCTCAACGCCGGCACGGTGGAATTCCTGCTCGGCGAGGACGGGCGCTACGTCTTCATCGAGATGAACCCGCGCATCCAGGTGGAGCACACGGTCACGGAGGAAGTGACCAACATCGACCTGGTCAGCTCCCAGATCCGGATCGCCGGCGGCGAGACCCTCGCCGACCTCGGGCTCAGCCAGGACGCCGTCCAGGTGCGTGGCGCTGCCCTGCAGTGCCGGATCACCACCGAGGACCCCGCCAACGGTTTCCGGCCCGACACCGGCACCATCTCGGTCTACCGGACGCCCGGAGGTGCGGGCATCCGGCTGGACGGTGGCGTCGTGTTCGCCGGAGCGACGGTGGGCGCGCACTTCGACTCGATGCTGGTGAAGGTGACCTGTCGCGGCTCCGACCTGCGCAGCGCCGCCCGGCGTGCCTACCGTGCGCTCACCGAATTCCGGGTGCGCGGGGTCTCCACGAACATCCGGTTCCTCGAGGCCGTGATCACCGACCCGGACTTCCTCGCCGGACGTACTACAACGTCGTTCATCGATGAGCGTCCGCACCTGCTGCGCTACCACATCCCCGCCGACCGCGGCACGAAGCTGCTCACGTACCTGGCCGAGATGAGCGTCAACCGTCCCAACGGCGAGCCCCGCACCTATCTGCGTCCGCGCAGGAAGTTGCCGGTGCTGTCGCCCGAGGTCGCGTCCGCACCGCCGCCGTCGGGCTCGCGGCAGCGGCTGCTCGAGGTGGGACCGGTCCAGTGGGCTGCGGAACTGCGTGCGCAGACGGCCGTCGCGGTCACCGACACCACGTTCCGGGACGCGCACCAGTCCCTGCTGGCCACCCGCGTCCGCACCCGCGACCTGCTGCACGTCGCCCCGGTGATCGCCCGGACGCTGCCGCAGCTGTTCACCGTCGAGGCGTGGGGCGGAGCGACCTACGACGTCGCGCTGCGGTTCCTCAAGGAGGACGCCTGGCAGCAGGTATCGTGCAGCCCATGACGCAGCAGCCGGTGGCCTATCCCTGCTACCGCCACCCTGCCGCTGCGACCTACATCCGGTGCCAGCGCTGCGGCCGTCCGATCTGCGGCCAATGCATGATCAGCGCGTCGGTGGGCTTCCAGTGCCCCGAGTGCGTCGCGGAGGGTGCGCGGCAGACCCGACAGAACGACGGGCCCTACGGCGGAAGACGTTCGGCCAACCCGTCGCTGACCACGATCGTGCTGATTGCGCTCAACGCGGTCATCTGGGCGGCCATTTCCGCGACCGGCGGCGCCCTCAGCCGGCTCGTCGACATCCTTGCCCTGGCACCGGTCGGGCGATGCCTTTCTGCCGCGGACGCACGCAGCTACTACCCCGACGTCACCGCTGACGCCTGCCGACTGATGGCCGACGGCAGTTGGCAACCGGGAGTCGCCGAAGGTGCTTACTGGCAGCTGCTCACCAGCGCCTTCACCCACATCGAGATCTTCCACATCGGCATGAACATGCTGGCCCTGTGGTTCCTCGGTCCCAGCCTGGAGCGGGCGCTGGGACGCGTGCGGTTCCTCGCGATCTACCTGATCTCGGCTCTCGCCGCCTCGGTCGTCGTGCTCTGGCTCTCCGACCCCTCCGCCTCGGCGCTGGGCGCATCCGGAGGCGTGTTCGGCCTGATCGGCGCGCTGCTCGTGCTGGCGTACAAAGTGCACGGCGACGTCCGCAGCGTTCTGATCTGGCTGGGTATAAACGTGGTCTACACCTTCATCGGCCCCGGCAGCATTTCCTGGCAGGGCCACCTCGGAGGTCTGCTGGGCGGGCTGGCGGCGGCCATGATCGTGGCCTACGCCCCGCGGGCCGGCCGCTCACGCCTGCAATTGCTCGGTCTGCTCGGCCTCACCGTGCTGCTGCTGGCGTTGGCTGTCGTCCGCATCCTGCAGCTGGGCTGACCGACTCTCTAGGAGAAACACATGGAATACCGACTCCTCGGCCGCAGCGGCCTCGCCGTCTCCCGGCTCTGCCTTGGCACGATGACCTTCGGCAACGAGACCGACCTCGAGGGGGCGTTCGAACAGCTCGACGCCTTCGTCGATGCGGGGGGCAACTTCATCGACACCGCCGACGTCTACTCCAAGGGAGTCTCGGAGGAGATCATCGGCGCGTGGCTGGCCGACCGTCCCGGGGTCCGCGACCAGGTGGTGATTGCGACCAAGGGACGCTTCGGCATGGCCGACCACGTCAACGGGGTGGGCCTCTCGCGTCGCCACCTCAGCGATGCCCTCAACGCCAGCCTCAGCCGCCTCGGCACCGAAAGCATCGACCTGTACCAGCTGCACTCCTGGGACCCGCTGACGCCGATCGATGAGTACCTGCGGTTCGTCGACGACGCAGTCAGCGCGGGAAAGGTGCAGTACTTCGGGCTGTCCAACTTCACCGGTTGGCAGCTCGCAGCCGTCTGCGAGCGCGCCCGCGCCCATGGCTGGACGGCGCCGGTCTCGCTGCAGCCGCAGTACAACCTGCTGACCCGCCACATCGAGCTCGAGATCATCGGCGCCAGCGCCGAGTACGGGTTGGGCTTGATGCCGTGGAGTCCGCTGGCCGGCGGCTGGCTGTCGGGCAAGTACTCGCGCGACCACGCTCCCGAGGGGGCCACCCGGCTCGGCGAGAACCCGTCGCGCGGCATGGAGGACTACGACCGCCGCAACACCGAAACGACCTGGCGCATCCTCGGCGTCCTCGGAGAGGTCGCCGAGGCGTCCGGGCTCACGATGGCGCAGGCATCGCTGGTCTGGCTGGCCGACCGTCCGCTGGTCACCGCTCCGATCCTCGGCAACCGCACCCTGGAACAGTTGAACGGTGCTCTGGAGATCGCTGACACCCACCTCGACCCGGCGCTCACCGCCCGGCTGGACGAGGTCAGCGCCCCCGTGATGCCCGACTACCCCTACGGCGAGCTGGGACTCAACCAGCGCAATCGCACCCTGGCCTGAAGCTCCGGCGGCCGTCAGGAGTGGCTGGCGCTCGCGTTGTGCTTGTTGGCGATCAGGCTCGTGGTGATGACGATCGCCAAAATGCCCACGATCACGCCGAGCGAGACGATGGTGTCGATCTCGGGCACCCACGTCCAGACCCCGTGCGCCCAGTGCATGACCAGCTTGGCGCCGATGAAGGCGAGGATGGCGGCCAGCCCGTAGCCCAGGTGGACGAGGGCACCCAGCGCGCCCTCGAGCACGAAGTACAACGCGCGCAGTCCGAGGAGCGCGAAGGCGTTGGTGACGAACACCAGGTACGGGTCGCCGGTGATGCCGTAGACGGCGGGGACGGAGTCGACGGCGAACACCACGTCGGTGGCGAGGATCGCGAGGGTGGCCAGCGCCAGCGGGGTGATGGCGCGGCGTCCGTCCTCGAGGACGCTCATCCGCGAGCCGCGGTAGCCGTCCGAGACCGGGAAGAACCGGCGCGCGAGCTTGACGATGCGCAGGTCGTTGGGGTGGATCTCGTGGTCAGCTGGGTTCAGGGTGTCCCGCAGGACCTTGACGGCCGTCGCCAGCAGGATCACGCCGAACAGCAGGAACGTCCATGCGAAGCTCGCGAGCATGGCCGCACCGAGGGCGATGAACACTCCGCGCAGCACCAGTGCCCCGGCCACGCCGATCAGCAGGACCCGCTGCTGCAGTTCACGCGGGACGGCGAAGGACGTCAGCAACAACATGAACACGAACAGGTTGTCGACGCTCAGGGACTTCTCCACCAGGTAACCGGCGTAGAACTCAACGCCGCGCTGGGCACCGAAGGCCTGCCAGATCCAGACGCCGAAAGCGAGCGGCAGCCCGATGTAGAAGGCCGACCAGCCGATGGCCTCCTTCATGGAGACCTCGTGCGGCTTGCGGGTGATCAGGAAGTCCAGGCCGAAAAGCAGAAGCACGGCGGCGATGCTGATCGCCCACAGCTCCGGTGAGCCGATGGCGATCTCGAGAGTGGAAGAAGTCATTGTAGTCCCGTCACAGTTGATCCTGTGAGGTCTCCTTCACCGTCTCCGGTGCACCTGCGGGGACGCGATCACGCGCCCGTACTGACCAACAGATGGCTTGGGAAGTACTCCCCTCGGGCAAAAGTCTAGCGGGAGGCGCCAACTCCGTGCACCGTCTGCGGATGGCCCGCCGCCTGACGAAGGGGTCCAGGGGCTTCGTCAGGCTCAGCTAGCATCCTCGGGAGGCGACCCGGGTTCAGGCCTGCTCGATGCGGACGGTGTTGCCGGCCAGGTCCCGGACCGCGAAGTCGCGGGCGCCCCAGAACTGCTTGGTCGGCTCCTCGAGTACCTCCACTCCCGGCGCTGCCGCGACCTTCTCGAAGGTGCTGTCGAGGTCGTCGGTACGGAAGTTGATCGTGCCGAGCTCACCCTTGGCGAGCATCGCTGCGAGCGCGTCACCGTCCTCCTTCGAGCGCCCCGCATGCGGCTGGGAGAGCACGATCGCAACCTCGGGCTGGCTGTCGGTGACGAGGGTGATCCACTTGAACCCCTCGTAGGGGACCTCATTGGTCACGGTGAGCCCGAGGGTGTCGCGGTAGAAGGCGAGGGCGGCATCGGGATCGTCGACGATGACATGGACTGTGCTGAGTGAAATGGTCATGCGGCAACGCTAGGCCGAAGCGATCCCGATTGCTTCTCCAAAACTGCTGGGTTTGCGGCGCCGCGGCCGGGTCGCCACCTTCGCCTGGCAACTCGACCAGTCGGCGAGGTCGTCATGATCGGTCGCCCGGTAGGCGCTGGGCGACATGCCGACCAGTTCGGTGAACCGGGCACTGAACGACCCGAGGCTCGTACAGCCGACGGCGAAGCAGACATCGGTGACGCTCTGGTCTCCGCGTCGAAGCAGCGCCTTCGCCCGCTCGATCCGGCGCGTCATCAAGTAGGAGTAGGGCGTCTCGCCGTAGGCGTCACGGAACCGCCGGCTGAAGTGCGCGGTGGACATCAGCGCCGTCCGGGCCAATTCGGGGACGTCCAGCGGACGGGCGTATTCGCGGTCCATCTGGTCCCGGGCGCGGCGCAGCCGCCGCAGCTCGTCCAGGTCCGTACCCATGACGCCATTGTGCCGGTGCCGACCGGCCCGGCATAGGCCTCGGCGTGGCCGGCACTGGGGGAGGTGGAGGTCCAGGTCAGAGCTTCGGCGGTTTGGCAGTCGGGTCAGCGACCGGTCCGCCGTGGCGCCTTCTCGCTCGTGCCTGTCGGCTCCAGCCGGCGACGCAGCGCAGCGAGCGCGCGATTCTGCAGTACCTTCACTGCGCCCTCCGACCTGCCCATGATCGCTGCGGTCTCCGCCACCGAGAACTGGTCGAGCACCCGCAGCAGCAGTACCGAGCGTTGGTCGGCGGTGAGCAGGTCGAGCACCGCCCGTACCGCTTCGCGCTGCTCAAGACCGCTGTCCGGGCCGGGGGTGTGCTGTGACAGGTCAAGGGTTTCTGCGACATTGCCGGTCGGCCGCACGGGACGTCGTCCCGCACTGCGCCACGAGTCCACCATTCTGCTGCGGGCGATGGTGAACGCCCAGGCGCGGAAGGCCGCCTCGTCGCCGGTGAAAGCTGTCAGGCGACGAACCATGTGCACAAAGCACTCGCCCAGGCAGTCCTCGGGATCGATCGCGCCCTGGCTCCTCAGATAGCGCAGCAAGGCCGGTGACACGTCTCGATAGAGCTCTGCCCATGCCCAGTCGGCCCCCTCGCTGGCGGCTGAGAGGACCTGCGGGAAGCGCGGACCGATCGTCATTGATCTCTAGCTGTTGGCGGGGACGAACGAACAAAGGCTAACGCCGGGTTGGACGGGGGGTCCAACCCGGCGGTGTGAGGGCCACAGCGCCACCGGTGAGGGGTGTCCGGTATTGCGAAGAGGTGCTGGACCGCTTCAGGGGGGAGGTGGCTCAGCGGCGCCCTTTGCCCTTGCCAGGGCCGGGTGGCGGAGGCGGCGGCTTGGGGCTCGTCGTGGCCTTGGCCTTGTTCTTCTCGGCTTCCTTGGCCGCCTTCTCGGCGTCGTTCTTTGCCTTCTCCGCCGCCTTCTCGGCGTCCTTCCTTGCCTTCTCTGCGGCCTTCTCCGCCTTGGCCGACGCCTTTGCTGCGGCCTCATCCGATGGCGCGCCGCTCCCAGGGCTGAGGCTCGGTAGGCCAGTGGGGGTGGGTAGCCCCGTGATGGCGGGTACGGAGCCAGGCACGAATCCGGGGGAGGTCGTGCCCGGCCCAGTACCGCTATTGCTGTCAGCAGACGCGCTGGAGATCCTCGGACTCGTGGCTGGGGGAACCACCGAAGACGCAACCGGATGCGGGGCGAACAGCTGTCCGAGGGGATTGATCCCGAGCGCGCTGGCAACGCCGATACCGGCGGTGAGCGCAATCAGGAAGGCCCCTACGGAGCCAGCAAGGACCCTGTGCGACCCGTGGAACAACCGTTTCACAGCACTCTGGCGGGGGCGCCGGAGTTCTGAGTGGACCAGTCGGGTCTCATGGGCGACGGCCGCCAGATGGCGGTCTTCGATGGCGGCCGTCGGAACGGTGGGGTACGCCGTTTCGACAGAGTCGAGGAAGGTGGAAACCTCTCCCCAAACGGGATCATCGTTCGGCACGTCCCCGCGCAACAGCCGGGAAACCTCCGATTCGTCGATGCCCATTGAACGCCTTTCCAACTTCTAAACCGCCGGACAGGGTGAAAAGGTTACGCCGGCAGCGGCGATTCCCTCAGCTGTTCGAATCCGCCGTTGCCCGAGCGGCGATGAAGGCCGCGACGCAGGCGCGCACGTCCTTCTCGGAGTGCGCCGCAGACAGCTGGACGCGGATCCGTGCCTTCCCCTGGGGCACCACCGGATAGCTGAACGCGATCACGTAGACCCCGTCGGCCAGCATCCTGTCCGCGATATCGGACGCGAGGCGTGCACCGTCCGGACCGGGAAACATCACCGGCACGATCGGGTGCGAGCCGGGCAGCAGGTCGAAGCCGGCCTCCGACATCAACTCGCGGAACAGGGCGGCGTTGGCCGCCAGCTGATGTCGGGCACCGGCGGAGGAGCTGACCAGGTCGAGTGCCTCCAGCGAGCCCGCCACCACAGCAGGGGCCACCGAGTTGGAGAACAGGTAGGGCCGGGAGCGCTGGCGCAGGAGCGCGACCACCTCTGCAGGACCCGAGACGTAGCCACCGGACGCACCGCCGAGCGCCTTGCCCAGGGTTCCGGTGAGGATGTCGACGCGGTCGGCGACCCCGAACAGCTCGGGCGTGCCACGTCCGTGTTCGCCGATGAACCCGACGGCGTGGGAGTCGTCCACCAGGACGAGTGCGCCGTACGCGTCGGCGAGGTCGCAGATGCCGGGCAGCGGAGCGAAGGAACCGTCCATGGAGAAGACCCCGTCGGTGACGATGACGCGGCGGCGGGCGTCAGCAGCTGCCTGCAGCTGGGTTTCGAGGTCGGCGAGGTCGGCGTTGCGGTAGCGGAAGCGGGCGGCCTTGCTCAGCCGGATGCCGTCGATCAGGGAGGCATGGTTCAGCGCGTCGGAGATGATCGCGTCGCGCTCGTCGAACAGCACCTCGAAGACACCACCGTTGGCGTCGAAACAGGAGGAGAACAGGATCGTGTCCTGCATGCCCAGGAATTCGCTGAGGTGCTTCTCCAGCTGGGTGTGCAGGGTCTGCGTCCCGCAGATGAACCGCACCGACGCCATCCCGAAGCCCCAGGTGTCCAGCCCGTACTTGGCGGCTGCCAGCACCGTCGGATCGTCGGCCAGCCCGAGATAGTTGTTGGCGCAGAAGTTGAGGACCGGCCCGGAGGCCGTCGCCGCGTGCACCGACTGCGCCGAGGTCAGTTGCCGTTCGGTCTTGAACAGGCCCGCAGCCCTGATCTCTTCGAGCGTGGTGGTGAGCTCTTCGCGAAGCGCATACATGCCGCCACCCTACTTTCCCAGCCCGGCGCTACGCCCCCGTGCGCGACGCTACGTTGCGGCCGGGACGCTACCGGTAGACACGTAGCGTCCGGACCGGGACGTAGCGTCGGGGAGGTCAGCTCCAGTCGAGGATGACCTTGCCGCACTCCCCGCTGCGGGCGGTGGCGAAAGCCTGCTGCCAGTCCTCGGCGGCGAAACGGTGCGTGATCACCGAGCGGACGGCGTCGGCGAAGATCGGCGAGGACGCCAGCATGGAGCTCATCAGGTACCAGGTCTCGAACATCTCCCTGCCGTAGATGCCCTTGATGGTGATCATGTGGGTGATCACGCGTCCCCAGTCGATCGGGTAGGGGTCCTTCGGCAGGCCGAGCATGGCCACCTTCGCCCCATGGTTCAGGTTGGCGAGCATCTCTGTGACGGCCGAAGGGGCACCGGACATCTCCAGGCCGATGTCGAAGCCCTCGAGCATGGCGAGGTCGTTCTGGGCGTCGGCGATCCGGGTGCGGGCGACGTTGACGCACAGGTCGGCGCCGACGGCCTTGGCCAGTTTCAGCCGGTAGTCGCTGATATCGGTGACGACCACGTGCCTGGCGCCGGCATGCCGGACGATCGCGGCTGCCAGCACGCCGATCGGTCCCGCACCGGTGATCAGCACATCCTCGCCGACGGCCGGCCACTGCAGCGCGGTGTGGGTTGCGTTGCCCAACGGGTCGAAGATGGCGCCCAGCTCCGGATCGATGGCGGCCGGTTGCAGCCAGACGTTGGCCGCCGGCAGCACCACATAGTCGGCGAACGCGCCGTCGGTGTTCACTCCCAGTCCGACGGTGTGGATACAGACGTGACGGCGTCCTGCCCGGCAGTTGCGACAGCGTCCGCACACGATGTGGCCCTCGCCCGAGGCGCGATCCCCCACCGTCAGTCCGGTGACGTCCGTACCGACCTCGACCACCTCGCCGTAGAACTCGTGGCCGATGACGAGCGGCGCGACGACGGTGCTGGCGGCCCAGTCGTCCCAGGATTCGAGGTGCAGGTCGGTGCCGCACAGCCCTGCGCGAAGCACCCGCAACTTCACCTGGTCGGCCCCGCATTCGGGCTCGGGCACGTCGATCAGTTCCAGTCCCGGGCCAGGGGCGGTCTTCACCAGTGCGCGCATGCGCCCAACCTATGCCCGGTCCACCCCTCCACCCGGGGGACGGGTCAGCCGTGGTGGGCGCTAAGGGGGCGTCAAGGTTTGGGGCAGCGGCGTCAAGGACCCGTCAAGGAAGTGGCAACAGGCGCGCCGCGCGCGTTCGCTGGATCTGTGACCACAAGTTCCCGGCTGCCCAAGAGGCTGCTCGTCGGCAATCCGATGCGCTCGAACCAGATGAGCGAGACGTTGCTGCCCAAGACGCTCGCGCTCCCGGTGTACTGCTCCGACCCCATTTCTTCCAATGCCTACGCCACCCAGGAGATCCTGCTGGTGCTGGCGCTGGGCGGCGCGACGGCCGTGCTGGTGACCCCGTGGGTCGCCCTCTTCGTGGTCGGCCTGCTCGCGTTGGTGACGATCAGTTACCGGCAGACCTGCCACGCCTATCCCGACGGTGGCGGAGCGTACGCGGTCAGCAAGGACAACCTCGGCAAGTCGGCTGCGCTGATCGCGGCGGCGGCACTGATGGTCGACTACGTGATGACAGTGGCGGTGTCGATCGCGGCCAGCGTCGAGAACCTGATCTCGGCGTTTCCCGACCTGCTGCCGTACCACGTGGGCCTCTGCGTCGGGTTCATCCTGATCCTCACCCTGATGAACCTGCGTGGGGTCCGCGAGTCCGGAACGCTGTTCGCGATCCCCACCTACGGATTCATCGCCAGTGTCTTCATCATGCTCGGGGCCGGGTTCTGGCAGGCCCTCAACGGCCACATTCCGGTCGCGGAGTCCGCGAGCCTCGGCTTCGTCGACGTGTCCCCCACCGGCGCCGCCCTGATCATCCTGCTGCTACGGGCCTTCGCGTCCGGCTGTACCTCGCTCACCGGCGTGGAGGCCGTCAGCAACGGCGTCCCCACCTTCCGCAAGCCGAAGAGCCGCAACGCCTCGACGACGCTGATCGTCATGGCAGCGCTCAGCGTCTCGATGATGGCGGGCCTCTCCTTCCTCTCGACCTGGTCGGGCGTCCACATCGCCGACAGCCTCAGCCAGCTCACCCATGTGCCTGACGGCTACGTGCAGCGGACGGTGCTCGCCCAGCTGTCGTCCGCCGTCTTCGGGAACAACACCGTC
>Ga0366805_1072_pt1 | contig 11970 bp, 18 predicted proteins | sample TotcelN113001L13_FD_207036 | JGI IMG/M metagenome (GOLD analysis project Ga0366805, IMG submission 207036) | Enriched cells from coal bed in the Powder River Basin, Montana, United States - Total cells N11 rep3 HSBNCT.N11.300.1.L13 ... | reverse complement strand
TTTCGGATCGTACCTTTGGTGATTTTTTTGACGAATACCGAGTCGAGATTGATGCGGAACGGTACAAAGTGCGCGGAACGTCCAAAGCCAATCGAATGCGCACTTTCTGGGAGGCCGATAGCAATCATATCGTGGGACGAGTTATCGGTGGGCTTATAGAGTATGCGACCGATGAACAGTGTTTTAGCGACAGCAATCCGTTGCTGGTCGACGATTGTCGAAAAATAGCCCAGCGGCTTCTCAGTGACCAGCCAGTGGCCGAGCTCGATGCTTTGACGGCAATTGCCGATGAGCGCGACTTCGAGGTATCAGCCAGAAGGCGGTTTGGATCGGCTACATACCTTCGTCAACAAATTCATTCGGGTGACCTGCGAACCGCATGGCATCGCGATTTCGCGTGACAAACCGTTACATAGCGTCTTCGGGGAGTACGTGAAGTCATTGCGAGATGGTGGGCACCTTGAATCGTCTATGACGGAACGTATTCTGAAGTCTAGTATCTCGGTGCTAGAAGCCTTCAATGATGTGCGCAATAACAGGAGTCTCGCGCATGACAACCCGATTCTGAACTATGAGGAAAGTTTGCTAATCTTTAACCACGTTGCGGCATCCATCCGGTTCGTCAAGTCTCTTGAGACTAAGATCAAGGCCAAAGCCAAGACATCAGAGCAGCAGACATCAAAATATCCGTGGGACGAGAGCATTCCTTTTTAACGTGTGCGTCGCTTGCCACGTTGGACGACACTTCCTAAACTTCATAAATCCGAGTTCAAAATGAACGCTGCTTCACTATTACTCTTGATCGGTTTCGTAGTTGTTTGTTTTATCGGCTATCGATGGACTATGAAGCGGGGGACCGATCAGTTCTACAAGCTGATGGAGCACACTAACAAAAGGCACGGGACAGCCTTCGGTACGACAAGAGACGATGTCCACACTGTTCTGGGTACAAATGCCCTGTACGGAATAATGGCTTTTGATCAGAAAAATCGTAAGCTCGCTTATGTGACGAAGTCGGGAAAGTCGATTGAGGTCCTCGATTTTTCATACATCAGATCGTGGAAAACAACTTGGACTGAAAACACGTCTGTCACTGCGGGAGAGGGGCTTGTCGGAGGCGCGAACGTAAAAGCGAGAACGTCGACTTCAAACGTTGTTATCGAAATTGGGACGAATGATTTAAAGCGACCCTTGATAAAGATTCGAGCTCCGTCCAAGGAGTACGCTGAGCAATGGAATAGCCGATTAGCCGTTCTCTTTAACGCCTAATATCGTCGAGGTTTGTATGGATTCGACACTCTACTAATACTTATTAGTGATGAAGCGGCTAATGTTCTATCGCATAGTTGAATATGCTCAATTAAAAACATATCGCCAATTGATCGAAACTCAAAAAAACAGCATCAAACAACGCAGTTTTTTGGAAATAACAGATTTCAGATAAAAATTTAAAAATCGATTCGCATTTTGAGCATTTGCATCGCGTCTCTACTCTGTGTCTATCGCAACGGACTAAAGCACACAATGCAAGCAAAAAGCCAAATCGCCATCATTCGCGAGGCGATCGAATCGAATCCCGCCAATCAGGGGCCATCATCTTTGCCACGTCTTCTGTTCGCCGAGGATCTGTCCAAGGTGACGGGGCTGAGCCTGACCACGATCAGGCACTACACAGGCAATGCCCAGAAGTTCGGGCATCTGTTGCCCAAGTGGTTCAAGCTGCCGGGTGCTCGTCGATTGGTATGGGCTGAATCCGATGTGCACGAGTTCATTCGTGCAGGGCAAGCAACAGCAATTCAGCCAAAGCGCCGCAGAGGAAGGCCGACGAAGGCGGAGCAGCTGGCGCATGAGAACCGAAACGTCGAAGGACAGGCGAGCTCAATATGATGAGCGCATCTGTTGCGACGCCGAAGAAGGACAAACCAAATACCTTCGGATGGCTTCAAGTCGAGAAGAAAAGCGCGTCCGAGCTCAAACGGCTCGCGATAACGTCGCCGATAGCCATGGCGTCACTCATGTATATGGTGGAACGCATGAGTAGATCTAACGCCTTGGTCGTCGGTTTGAAGGCCATTGCGCTAGATCTGGGCAAGACAGAACGCTCAGTCAGCACGGCCCTCGCTTTACTTGAGAAGCACAATTTTATTGAGCGTATCAAGATCGGGACAGGCTACGCTTATCGCGTGAATACTCGCGTTTTTTGGCAAGGGAAACGAGGCGCTAGATTCGCGTATTTCAGCGCCGAAGTGATTGCCTTAGAGTGCGAGCAATCAACGCCAGTCGATGATCGTCCACCGTTAAAAGCTGTTCCAAACCGCGGTGATCAATTCGAGCAAGAGTTCCAACAAAAGAATGTGGGCGCAGAGGCGCAACAAGAGATCGTCTTGGACTAGTCGTCAAATTTCCGATATATCAGAAATCTGCTTCCGGTATTAATTTTCACCAAAACCAATGCTGGCTTGCCTTCCAGCCGATTCTGACGGTTGAAGCTCTGATTGTTAACTTATGGACTGCACCTACGGTGCACAAGGAAGACTCAAAACGAGGAAAGCGCACGGCATGTGCGCGGATTGCCATGTCGCGGCGCTGGTGCGCCCAAAAGCGCGACAGCATGGCAACCGTGAAGCGAATGTAATCTGTGAAGTTCCCGAAAATCGGTCTGCAGGATGGGTGTTGGTGTGAGATTTTTTATAAAAATTGGGGCAAGCGAAGCGCGTCAGGCCGAACGTCGCAAGGGTTCCCTGTGGGCAGGGTGGTGCAACGGGGTTATCGTTGTGCCGGCCTGTCCATAGGGATGCGGGAGGATCTGACTACCGCCAGTTCATCGAAATCCAAACGGTACCGGCTACGGCCGCAGAGCCCCACAAACTTAGGAATGCGCCTAAAGCGAGGTCCTCCCAGTTGATTGAAATCCTTTTGACTTTCTTTGGCGTCGCCGTATTCCAGAGATCAAGAACTTCCTCCTCCCATAGCTTCTTCGCGATCTGCTCAATAGTAAGGGGCTTGCTTGCCAACTTGGATGACGTTTGAATGATGTATTCAAAACGGCGGATCAATGTTTCGTCGGACGGCAAAATTCCCGCATCAACATAAAAGCTTTGCCCCTTCTCGGTATCGCAGAAATCGTAAATTTTCAGCATATCCAACACCTTTACTCGGCGATACATAACAGCGACCAAAACTGCGAAGTATTCGTTGTGGGCGTCCGCGTCTGGTGTGTATTCAAGTCCTGATTTCGCTGCAATCGCGTGACCAACCTCATGTAGATAAGCGGCGAGTAGTCCCTTAGGTGATAGTTCAGCTTTAAGGTGAATTATCCCCTCTGACTTAATGAATACCCCAGCAATCGGTTTTTCATTTAATCGTAAATCCGAAACCAAGCAATACGGATATAGTTTTTCTAGACCCACGAGTGTGCATAGGTCTTTATTAATGACTGGATAATTACTGTTTTGCATAAGTATGCGGTCAAATTTCGTAAGCAATGCGGATCAAATGAAGCGCCTCGTCCCATGCAATGTGCTCGAACGCTTGTTGCTGCAGTTCTTCCTTTTGTCGCTGTTCGTCCTGCGCATTGCGTGTTTGAATAAGGAATAGCTCATACGCTAAGCGCCGTGCTGTCAGTCGCTCTATCTGCAATTGCTCCACCCGATCGGCTTCTTCCTTGATCTGTGCTGAGGTGCGCCGGTCAAAAAAAACATTATTTTTGTTTTTCATTTACGGCGGAACTCTGGGAAGTCGATGTAATGAGGTGTGGCATGTCCTTTTGCCGCTGCCCCACGATAAAGCGCCACTACTTCACCTGTCTTCAACTGACCGAGCTGATGAGGCTCGATCACATTTACCTTTTCTCTGGTGCGCGTCTGCCCGGCGCTATTGGTGGAGAACTTGATTTTTTCGGTAGTGCCTATGAGCTTCGAAATTCGTTCGCGCGTCATGACGTCGTTTAGCCGAAACACCATTTGCACGTCGGCCGAGGCAAAGAACGTTTCGTCTGCGCCTTTCCCATACCGGAGGTTCATCTGTTCGGCCGTTTGGAAATACATCCAAGTCGGAATGTGGCGGCTTCGGATGGTGTTCAGCTTCTCCGGCAGATTGGGAATGGGCGGCATGTTACCCAGCTCGTCAAGGAACAGGGCAACCGGCTTACGTTGGCCCGCGGTGTCGATCAATGCGGTTAATACACCAGTCGCCATAAATGCTAATAGCGGTCCTAGCGCGTTTATCTTCGCTTCCTCGAACTGGAGAAACAGTGCAGTCGGCTGTACGCCCTTTCCGAGATCTCGGGCCGAGAAGTCCGAATAGCCAAGAGCATCCTGAACACCGGCTAAGCCCAAATAATCGATCCCCCGAAGTGCGCCGGAAAGCCCTTGGAGCATCAGCGGATCCTTTCCGGAGGTCATACCTGCATACATGCGGCGCGCCAAGCGGGCGGCAGTTGCATTGGGTGACCTCATCAAGATGTACAGAAGCTTCAGGGGATCGGCGTGCTCCGATAGCAGGTTAAAAGCGCTAGGCAGGCTGCCGCCAGGTATAGCTGACACATGGAAGACGGCAGCTTTTATCCAATCGCGCTGTGCTTCGATAAATGGTGCCTCTTTCGGATCCCGAATCGGTAGCAAAGATGCGCACATTTCTGCGATGTCGGTTTCATCCGGGATGTCGGCCAACGGATTCCAATGGTCTGCGTCCCGATCGACTTTTGCCGGGTTGATCCGCAAAACGCGGTACCCCGCTTTTTCCAGCGATGGAGTCAAAGTTCTATGAAGCTCCGGCTTCAGGTCGATCACGACAAAGGACAGGCCCGTTTTCATCGAGCGTAAAACCTGATTGAACAGAAAGGCGGTCTTCCCGGTGCCGGGTGGGCCGATGACTAGCCCTCGATCTTCTACCGACGCATAAAACGGCTTGCTGCCAAATTTGCCGCCAAAGATGCGCGGCGATTTCATCGCGGTCTTCGTAACTAGGTCGGCAGCCGCCTCAGCGCTATCAACGCGACGCGGACGATACGTCCAGCGGTGCCCTGCGAAAGCGAACCAGAGAGCCGCCGCGATCCCGATAGCAAGCACAAGAACGGCAGCCACGTATGCCGTCATGGCATGCGGCCACAAGCGCAAGGGTTGCGTGTAGGCGAACACGGCAACGCGCGCGGCTGGCACGCCGTATGAGGTGGCAACGAGCTTAAATGCGAACGCGGATCCGATACCGAAGGTGAGGATGCCGGAGCAGGCAGCGAGCGCTGCCGTCTTTGCTTTATCGAGCCACATGTCCATGTGCGAGATGCCTTTGCCGTTGATGTTGACGTTGATTTTCGCGAAGCGTCTCTACCCATGAAATGAGGTAGTGACGCTTCGCTTTGCTCTTCTAAAAATCGCGAAATAAATTAGTGACGCGATGATTTGCATGGTATAGAATCCGCGAAAATAACGCAAAAACATTAATTAAATCAATGACTTACATCTTATTGGCATTGGTGGTTAGTGGTAATAAATAGGAGGCGGTGTGGCTTTTTTTGGTGAAGACAAATCAGCGCAGATCGACGATCTGAAAAATGCGCTACGTGCGAGTGAGCAGCGCAGAAAGGATCTGTCGAAGCAACTTGCCTGCGAACGTGAAAAGTCGGCGGCTTTGTTGGCGGAGATCGAAGCAGGTAAGAGCGAGTGTGAAAAATTGAAGGCTGCTCTGGTAAAGGTTCGCCAGCGACAGAAGGCCAGCGTCGAGCGTGCAAACCGATTCAAAACGAAATTAAGTTCTGAGGCGGGGGCGCTATAGAGAATATTTTTTTATCTTTTTTCTATTCAAAAAAGATCCCGGCAGGGCGTCGTAGAGCGGAGTACAGCGATTCGACAGGCATAGGCAACCAACGCCGCGCATGGTGCGAAAAGTGGGTTAGAAGAGAAAGGAAAGCATGGAAGCAGGAAAGAAGTATGAGCAAGGCAGGTTGTACCAATTCAACGGTACAGAGTTTGTAGAGCTGGAGCCGTCGACCGAAACCAAAGTACCGGTTTCGAATGAAGCGATGGAAGCAGTTAAGCAGGTGCGGAAAGCAGCACAGCGCTTGATTAAGCTGCGTCCGGAACTGAGTTTGACGGCTTCGGCGATGTTGATGGCCGCCGCTGAATTGCCAAATATTGCGGAGTTGATCCAGAAGTATGGACAACGTGTTTACAGCAATGTTGACAATGCGGTGACACCAGTTGACAAGGCGGGACAAGGAGTTGACAGCGAACACGTCAATCAGTTGACAGAGTAGTTGACAACCGAATCGGTCATTTTCTGGGCAGTGGCAACAGTCACGTAAGGAAATTCTCCGATTAATAAGTAATAAATGCGACTCAGGTCGCGGCAGTATGAGGTAGCAAACCTCCGTCGTAACTGAGGTTACGGCAGAGATTTAATAACACTTACCAATGACGAAGATTAATACCGAGCGCGAACTGCTGCAGATGTGTGCACGAAATCGTGATGGATCCTTTTCGACGCAGGCGGCTAGACGAAACATTTTGTCCATGGTGGGCAGGCAGCTTGTCGAACTCGGGATTTATAACCTACCCGCCGCTGGCCTGAAGCAAAAGCACATCGGTAAGGTGCTGGAACGCTGGAAGGCGGATGGCTGCAGCGATGCGACGCTAAAGAACCGGATGGCTCATCTCAGATGGTGGGCGGAAAAAATAGGAAAGACGAACTTGATTCCGCGGACGAATGCGGAATTAGGCATAGGCAGACGCAGATACGTAACCAATGAAACTAAGGCGGTACAGATTACCGACGACGTTTTATCGAGGGTGAGCGATGAACGCGTCAAATTGTCGCTAGAGCTGCAGAAAGCTTTTGGATTGCGTCGCGAAGAATCGATCAAGTTCCAGCCTTCATACGCTATGGACAATGGCGATTGCATAAAGCTGAAGGCTTCATGGTGCAAAGGGGGGCGGGAACGAGTGGTCCCTATTCGTAACGACTTTCAGCGAGATGTCCTGCGACGAGTGGCTATGTTTGCGGGATCTGGATCACTTATCCCGAATGGGGAAACCTATAAAGAACAGTTAAAGCGCTACGAAAACGTCACAAGCCGTGTCGGCTTGCATAAGTTACATGGCCTACGGCACGCCTATGCCCAGCAACGATATCGGGAATTAACCGGATGGGAGTCGCCCGTGACTGGCGGACCGAGGGCTAAACAGTTGACGCCAGAAATGAAGGCTGCGGATCTGGCCGCACGGCTGACTATTTCGGAAGAACTTGGCCACTCTCGCGAGGCGATTACTGCAGTTTATTTAGGAAGATAGGAAGCGAAATGGATGACCAAACACGAATTTTAGACGTTGCGATTTCAGCGTTGCAGCAAGAGATGTGGGTGCGTACCGGCCAACCGCCGCGCTCAATGCATCAGCTTGCCGAGTGGGGGCATACCTTCTTCCAGAAAAATCAGTGCGAGGCCGTCGATATCCTCGAAAGAGTGCCGGGGCTCATCGAATCAATGGGGGATGTTACAGGCGATTTTTGGGACGAACTCTGGATTCGGATCCAGATGCGGAAAATGCGGGGAAATTAGTTTGAGCCCTTCATCTCACACGGTGAGCTTCTCTGAAGCAGCAAGGCTGGCGAGCTGCTCACGGCAGCACCTGTACAAGCTAGCGGAAAGCGGAAAACTGAGTATTCATCAGGAACTGATTGCCGGTCGTGCGGGGGATAAGAAGAGTGACTATCGCCAACTGATCGACGTCGCCGAGCTGGCCCGAGTACTAGGTGCGCTTTCGATTACCGATGAGGGAGCGGTATCGCCTAGCAATGATCTATTGCGGATAGAGCTAGATGCCGCGCGCCAAATGCTCACCGATCGAGAAGAGCAGCTGAGGGAGGCAAAGTCACGTGAAGACTGGTTGAAGAAGCAATTGGAAGATATGACGGCAACCGTGAAGCTGGTTTCGTATTCTGGGTCTGAACAGAGAAAGCTTGAGGACGTTGTGCCAAAAGAGAGCTATGAAAAAACGGTCGCGAACGCACAGAAAATTATTAAAGGCCTCAAAACGCAACTTGAAGCAGAAAGAAACCGTGGTTTTTTAAATCGTCTATTTGGGAGGTAGGGATGGATAAAGTCAGCAAAAAGATCGAGATGATCATGAATGAAATTATTGTTGAACATCAAACTGAAAGGTTGTGCCGAGAAGTGGTGTCACGTCCGGAAAAGTATGATTTTTTGATTAAAAAGCTGGACGGGCTACTTAAAAATATTCGAGCTAAATAAAGCTAAATAACGCTAAATAACGCTAAATAAAGCTACGAATATATCTCCATTAGGAACCTTCTATTTTTAGAAGAGATATCCAAATTTTTTTTAATTCTTCTATGGACGAAGTTCTTATCACCAGTTTTGTGCCTTTTCGCAATTCCCAAGGCCGAGGCCGATGTCGACTTATGAGTTCAACAGTTTCATTGAAATATGTCACATCGCATTCTTTGAACCAAGCGGTTGAATGCGCTGTTCGTGTAATTGAACCATCTTTTTTTTTGCCATTTACATTAATGTAAAAGCTGTGGCTTGCGTCGCATATCGTTTGTTTCACATGCCATCGTCCATTTGAACGTAGCGTCAGTTCTTGGGAAAGTTCGGCGCCCATCATGAACGCACGCTCTGCTGTCGGAAGGAGTGGCAAGCGAGTCAGATTCTCAATCTCGTCTGGCGTCGGCTCGGGAAGGGTGGCGGGGCCACTTCTTGGCTCATTCGTAATCCAGTCGTTAAGAGAGTCGTACACTGCGCCCGAGCTTGCGACACGAACGTCCCATGCCTCTTGCATATTGAATACACGCAGTTCATTTCTTAAGTAGCAAAAAGCGAGAAGATAATTTTCTAAGTACGCAACTGGGTCGACAACACGGGCCGAAGTTTGGTAATCGGAGTTGATATACCAAAACGCAATACGGCCGGATAATTTCCGCCCCTCCACAAACAACTTTTGTTTGAAAGATTCATATGTGTGATACGGGAATCTTTGATAATCCGGCTCATTGAAGTTCTGCATCGATCTCGTTCTCGAACTGGCACTACTATTGAGCGATGGTGGAAGATTGCGCAAGCATTAGCGAGTCATCATAGGCCGAGCTGTGGACGTCATTAGCTGCATCAAGTGGGCGACTCGCGGAGGGATGCGACCTGTTTGATCTAAGGTGATCAGATCTATGGGCGTTCCCCCTTTGAACGGTTGCACGATGTTGGTACCGAGCATTCGCGCAATCGATTCTTCGTCGTTGAAGCCGCCTCGAAGCAGTCGACGTATCCCGCCTGCAATCAGATCGGCGATTTGAATCCCGGGTGTTGCCGCCGAGTCTGCCAGTTGAAAATCTTCTCGAATCATCTGGCCGATATTGGATCCTTCTTCCCCAGTCTCGATTCCATATTGATCCTTAAGATAAGTTGGTTTTTCTCCGGGCGGATAGTTAAAACGAGAAAAATAACTGTAATCAGCTTCTTTCAACATTAGCATCGGATCTTCAAGAGACATGGTTTGCAGAATTACGGGCAATATCTTTCGAAAAGCTAGTTCGTAGTCGGTTGGGACACGTGCTTTTTGATCCAGTCGCCATCTGAAGTTCGCAAGAGAAGGAGGATGTCTTTGTACAAAATATAGAGTTGCCAGCGTCAATACCTTGTGAAAAAGTTTCAGCTGGCAGATCAATTGGGTGTAAAGCTGGACTGGCAACGAGCGTATCAGTTCGGACAAGTCAGTCAGTCCTTGACGTGCCGCTGCGTGCAGCATTATTTGTCGATGTTCGATCACTTTCTCGGCTTGCTGGTCCCGATGTAGTGCGATTAATTCGGGACGATGTAATCCGACGTCGACGGCGACCGCAAACGCTAAGCCGCCCAATTTTTCCAGCTCGCGCAAAAACCAGATGTACTGTTCTTCCGATAGATGCTTGAGTTTGGTCTCCGCGCCATGATTCCCAACAGCTCTTACATGTGACACTAGGGCTGCAATCTCACGTCTTCTATATTCTGGGATTACATAGGCTGCGACTATGCACCAAGAGTCGGGGGATGTTGCGTGTGTAAAGGTGCCCGATTCGTCAACAAAGATATGCAAGTTTCTTCCCTTCACAAAAGACGGTTGTTTTAGGCCTTCGCGCGGGTTGGCATTTACGATAAGTTATTGCATAAGGCTGCTATTATTTCTTGTATGAATCTTACGCCCAATGAGCCCGATGTCCTTTCCTCGCTATGTGAGAGGCTCTATTTTCATGAAATTCAGGCTAGAGAAAACTTGAATTCGAGGTTGCAACTTCCATTTGCGATTATCGTTGCGATCACAGGATATTTAGGATTTCTGCTTCAAAATCTAGAACGCGGATTGTCCAATTTTTCATTTTGGGCCTTTGCGTTTTGCGCTTTCTTTGCCTTTTCTTTTTTGTTTATATCGGCTTGCCATTTTATGAAAGCCGTTTCAGGTCATACATACGAGTTCATTGCGCCCGGCAATTATTGGATTGCGTATAAGGACGAATGCCAAAAAACATACGATGAATATGTCGAGGTAGACGAGCTAGCAAAAGCCGCTTTTAGTAAGACCCTGATGGAAGAATACGGAGCAAAGACCAGTGTTAATTCGAACATCAACGATGATCGAAGCTTACAATTGCATTTGACAATGCAGATGATGGTTCACGCCGTGCTATACACGGCTATCGCTTCGCTTTTCTTTTATTTTGGCGATTTGGACAAGTCCCACCATTCCAAGCCTTATGCGGTGAAGATTGTAAGCGAAGTAAAAACGGAGAAATGATGACAACTAAACCTTTGCCGCCACCGCCACCGCCACCGCCGACTCGGTTCGTTAAAGATAGCAATCCGCCTGCAAGAAGGCCACCACCACCACCCGCGAGACCGCGCTAATGCATTGGCCGAGGTAACAATCAACATTCGAGATGATTGAGCGCATCAAGAATTTGGGGGCGTACAGGCCGCAACAAACAGTTTTCCGAAATCTGTAAGCGTTACTACGCTTTCTTTCCTATTTCCGGACTGCTTGCCGGGGTGCGCCCAAATCGGTGTTTGCTTGATTACTGGCCACGATATTAATGATAATGACGCCAAGTGGGCGTAGTAGATATTCCATGCTTCCGGGCAAAAAACTCATTTTTAGGGATGGTAGATGAAATCACGCGGTGATTTACCCACTTATCGTTTGCCAGATCCTCTTCGTCAATGACCTTGAAATCTTTATCTTTCAGCTTCGAAAGAATAAAAGTTTCATCCCGCGTCAGCTGCTTAATAATGTGCACAAAAGATGGGTGAACCAACATCGCGCCTTCTTTATCGCTAGCCTTAAAAAGAATCTCTTTGAAGAGATCCCATAGCGGACTTGTTTCATCAATGTATCGCATGGAGGCGAGTGCTGGCCCTGAGATCTCAGCAGTAATTTCTACCCTTCGTTCTTCAGGCACTCTTTCATTTAATTCTCGTAAAAACCGTTCTAAGCGATCTTGAAAGGACGCCGCTATTTGAGCTGGTGACAAAGCATCGTCATACGCTTTTTCTACTGTCTTGGAATCAAGAGCCTTTACAACGATATCTGCTTCGTCCACGTGTCGGTCCCTATTTACCGGTTGTACCCGAGATACGAACTAAGACGTTCGGCCGCGTCACAAAACTTACGTCCCATCTCTTCATCCAAGATCAATGTTTTCCCCTCTATCACCAAATAAACTAGGCTCTTGCCATCCAAGTACGATGAGCGGCCAAATTCCAAATCGATAGTGTTTCCCGAACGTGCAGCATCCTTCAAGCCTTCTTCAAAAAACATCGTTGTCGCCATTGTTCTTCCCCTTCATATTGGAGTTCCAGTCAGCGTAGACAGATGCGGCGCATCGTTATCCCAATTTGCGCGCTAAATCTTCTGCTCGCAAATGGGTATATCGTTTCAGCATGGATAGTGATTTGTGGCCGCTTATGCTTGCGACTTCCATCATATCAAG
>Ga0366805_1062_pt1 | contig 13145 bp, 14 predicted proteins | sample TotcelN113001L13_FD_207036 | JGI IMG/M metagenome (GOLD analysis project Ga0366805, IMG submission 207036) | Enriched cells from coal bed in the Powder River Basin, Montana, United States - Total cells N11 rep3 HSBNCT.N11.300.1.L13 ... | reverse complement strand
TCAGGTACTTTTTCAACGCCGGCTGTCGGATCCACTGTAACGAGCAGTTGATCCAAGTCTATTTTGACACAGCAACCGAGCGTTTTTCAAGGCTTATTGATAAATTTTGGCCACAGTCTTTGGAACTCAGGTTATGGAGATGGGAATATTATCCTAGAACTGCATAACTACTGTTATTATAATAACCGAAATAATCTAAGATGCACTGACCGGAGTTGAGAAGAAATATGAATCCTATCATTATTCAAGGTAACAATATAATTACTAAAGGTTATAAATTGGAGCACTGCCGCAAGCATTGCGCAAAATCAGCTCAGGATTGGACAGAACAATACAGGCAATTGGAAGAACTTCTAGAGGATCTCCAGATAACTCATTTTATAAACCAGCAATTTCCCCACTTAAATCACCATCATCTCCCCAAGATTGCCTTGGCAGGCTGTCCTAATGGCTGCTCTCAGCCCCAGATTAAAGATATTGGTATCTCCGGATACCTTACGCCAAGGTTAACCGAAAACCCCTGTACCGGGTGTCGGCTTTGTGTCACTTCCTGTCCGGAAAACGCGATCACCTGGACCGATGAGAATATAATCCTGGACTTGAATCGCTGCCTGAGCTGCGGCGACTGTGTTCGGGCCTGCCCCACGGAAAAAATATCCTGCGGAGAGACCGGCTGGCAGATCAGCCTTGGTGGGCGTTTAGGGAGACATCCGCAACTTGCTGAAATTTCGAGTTTTGAAAAAAGCACGGATGATGTGATTGCTAAAATCCGCATGATTCTTTCGGATTACCTGGAAAATTCATTACCTAGGGAAAGGCTCAGTCAATTTCTGGAGCGCCGTTCTTACTCCGCTTTATTGCGCTCATGAACCCAGCGTTGCAAACTATCCAGGGACTTGACTGTTATTTGCTTTTTATCGATATGGAGAATTCCCAACTCCTTTAACTCGCTCAAGATCCGGCTTACAGATTCACGAGCTAAGCTGCACATACCTGCCAATTCAGTGGCGGATAAAGGGATGGTCAGTCTGACTCCATTCGGAGTTTCCTGCCCATGAACATGTGCTAAAGCAAAGATTTTTGCCCCCAGCCGTGATCGGGCATCACCCAGAGCTACATTTTTGATCTGGCGATACGCCCTGCGCAGGTCCAGTGACATGCTTTGAAAGAAGGACCACAGCGCCTGCGGGTTTTGCTGAAGATAACGAAGCAGCAGTTTTCGTTCCAGCACAAAAACTTCCGAAGCTTCAGAGGCAATCACAGCATAAGGATAATTCTTACCATCCAGCACAGTTTCCGGAAAAAAAGCCGGAGCCTGGAGAACACGGAAGATTTTCTCCGTAAATTCACTGGTCAGCAGAATCTGGACCCGGCCCTGGAGCAGAAAATAAACTAAATTACCTTCATCTCCGGAAAAGAAAAGAAATTGTTTGGCAGCATAATGGCGAACCCTGCCATGAGCTGAACAGTACTCCCAAAAATCCTCGGGTAAATCCTGCCAGAGGCTATTTTTTTTAAACAATTCAAACCCGCTTTTTTCCCTTGTCATCTCAATTACTCCAATCTTCAATATCATCCATTAATAATTAGCTGCTAATTTTTATCCAATACGAAAAGCGCCAACTGAGTCCAGTACTTGACTAAAAAACCAGATAACCACGCACTGAATTCTGAAGGGGAATAGCTCCGAAATTCGTTTCATTTAATATGAATTTTACCACAGTTAAACTGCTTGTTGAAAGTTACACTTTTTATGTATAATAGGTATACTGAATGCAATTCAGCCGAGCCCAAAAACCTAAAGAAAGATATTCCATGGTTCTGGGCCGTTTCAGTTCAACTGAAACCGGGGTATGTTTAGAAATGGACATGCCTTCTCATAGAAAAGGAGGATGTTCATGCAAAAGATAAGAGTTGAAGATTCAATCGGTGCTGTTATCATGCACGATATGACACAAATCATCCCGGGACAGACCAAGGATGCGCGTTTTCGCAAAGGACATGTTATTAAAGAAGAAGATATTCCAGTCCTGCTCAGTATGGGTAAAGAGCATATCTTTGTCTGGGACCAAACACCGGGGCTGATTCATGAAGATGAAGCCGCAGAGCGCTTAGCCAGGGCTGTCGCTGGGTCCGGAATCACCTTAAGCGAAACAAAAGAGGGCAAGGTCAATTTAATTGCTGAATATGATGGCTTGATTTACACCTCTGAAGAAGGAATTTACGCTTTAAATTCTCTGGAGCATGTGATACTCGCTACCCTTCACAACCATCGGCCGGTGGAAAAAGGGCAAAAAATAGCTGGAACCAGAGTGGTGCCGTTAATGATTGACGAAAAGGTCATCCTGGAGGCAGAAAGAATTGCCGGCGAGTTCAAAGAGCCTTTGCTGCAAATCCGCCCTCTCCAAACCAAAAAAATTGGAGTTGTCACCACAGGAAGCGAAGTTTATCACGGACGAATTCAGGACCGTTTTGGACCCGTCCTGCAAAACAAGGTCTCAGAGTGGGGTTCAATCCTCTTAGGTCAGAGCTTTGCTGACGATAATGTGGAAATGATTCAGGAAAAAATCCGGGAACACATCGAGAATGGGGCTGAAATGGTCCTGGTCACCGGAGGAATGTCCGTGGATCCTGATGACTTAACACCGACTGCGATCAAAGGGTTGGGCGGTGATTTAGTTACTTATGGAACCCCGGTCTTGCCCGGAGCTATGCTCTTGCTGGCTTATCTGGATGGAATTCCGATCATGGGCCTGCCTGGCTGTGTTATGTACTCAAGAAAAACAGTCTTTGATCTTGTAGCTACCCGTATATTAGCCGGAGAGCGCTTAACCCGGCTGGAAATAGCTAAATACGGACATGGTGGACTCTGTCTGGAATGTCCGGTTTGTACCTATCCCCACTGTCATTTCGGTAAATAAAACTGAAGTCAAGATTTGCTGAGTATAACTATACTATAGTATTGAGGATCACTCTCTGCACAATGCAGGCAGTGATCCTCAAGTATTATTTCGCTAAAATACTTCCCGAGTAATTTGCCACAGATCATCCAAGGTCCGGCATTGAAATACTTGCGTGCAATAGGGCCGGTATTCGGACATGACATTATCGCGGGCCAGCCATTCTGTTTCTGTCAGAGGATTCAACCAGTAGATCCGTCTGACTTTTTCATGAACCTCTTTTAAGCATTCGGCTTGTGCCGGGCGAAAATTATTGCGCCCATCACCAAGAATCAGAACTGTAGCATGTGCCGAAGCCTCAGAGAGGTAGCTTTTGGTATACTCGGCAAAAACCTGGCCATAATCACTGAAGCCAGAAGAATGCCTGCGCCCCCAGGAACGTATTTCCTCGAGGAATTCACCCGCCTTTAGCCATTCCTGATTCGTAATATCCCATAATGTATCCACAAAGAGGTAAAGCCTAATTCTGCGAAAACGCGACTTGATTCGTTGTAGTAAATACAGGAAGAATTGAGAGAAAGGAGCAACCGAATTGGAAACATCACACAGGATAATGAACTCAGGATGCTGGGGAACCGGCCGTTCGAATTGCCAATGGAAGATCAGGCCATTACCCCGAGCCTTTTCCTTAAGAAGGGAAGAGAAACAAAACTTCCCGTGATTCCCTTTCTTTTTACGTCTGCCCGGACGCACGGCAAGCTTATTGCCCATTTGGCGCAATGCTTGATGCACCATGTTTTCCTCTAGGGGAGTAAATGAATCCAAGGATTTAAAACGCCAGTTGACCTGGCGAAAAAATGCCCAGTCGTTTCGGGAATTAACAGTATGCCGCCATAGCTTCTGACGGACCTCTTGTTCCCAGACCGCTTTGAATTCCTCGAACTTTCGCCATTCCGCTTCCGAGATTCTTCCGCGCCCCCGGGCCAGCTCCAGTGAGTTCGCCCAAGATAGGAAGCCCGATTGTCCCAGAATAAACTTTACATGAGCTTCAAAATCAAACTTTTCCTGGTCCTCCACATCATCTACAACACTGGGAAAGCCCTTCTGACCAAAATACTGCTCAATATCCGGAATCTGAAAAGTCTCAGTAACCGGATTACCTGCACCGTCCTGCCCGCTGCATAGGGAAATACCGAAATTGCCGGTCCCGATCCCCTGATGCAACCCTTCGCCCGATTCGCTGGAATCAGTCCAGCCAGAATCCGAATCCTCCTGCTCAGAAGAATGATCGCTCTCCGTACTTGCCTGCCCGGATTGATAATCTTGTATCCCTGCAAATAAAAGCTGCCATACCCAGGAGAAGGTTTCCAGCTCCTCCATGCGATGAATAAAAAGGGAACGGAAAACGAGATAGGGAGGCAGGTCCGGATACTGAGCCAACGCCTTGAAAGCATCCTGAATTTCTTGAGTTGAAACGGTTATGCCTAATGAACGCAGCGCATAAACAAGCTTAAGCAGACTCCAGCCATCAAATTGTTGTTTCATGGTCTGCCATTCTCAGTTTCCCAGATTTTAAGACGCTCTTCGACCTTTGCCAGATCACCGGGATATTTTAAAAGCAGAGAAAGAGTTCCTCCCAGATTACTGAAGTCCAGATGCTTCTGGTGGAGGATATGCATTGCCCGGGCGAAATCCATGCTCTCTGAAATACTTGGCAATTTTCGCAGGGGAAGCTTGCGAATTCTGGCTACAAAGCTGCAGACGTCCCGGATAATTTCTTCAGCCAGCTCCGGACAGTTGCGACGGATGATTTTAAGCTCCCGTTCCAGCTCCGGATAGGACAAGAGAAGATGAATACAACGCCTACGCAGCGCTTCGGAGAGATCACGGGTGTTATTGCTTGTTAACAGGACAACCGGTGGAACTTGAGCCTTAAATGTGCCCACCTCAGGTATGGTGATTTGAAATTCAGCCAGCAGCTCAAGTAAAAAGCTTTCAAATTCTTCATCGCTTTTATCCAGTTCATCAATCAAAAGCAGCACGGGTTCTTCCGATAGAATGCTCTGCAGCAGCGGTCTGGCCAGCAAGAATTCCGGACCATAAATATTCGCTTTGATTTCTTCCCAGTCTGCTAATCCCGCCTGCATGCGCAGGAGCTGCTTGGCATAATTCCAATCATAAAGAGCCTTGCTGAGATCGAGACCCTCATAACACTGGAGGCGGATTAACTTTCGACCCGTACTGCGGGACAGGGCCAGAGCCAGCTGGGTTTTGCCCACTCCCGCCGGGCCCTCCACCAAACAAGGTTTATTCAGGGCAAGTGCCAAGAACAAAGTTGTTGCCTCTTCATTGCCAAGAATATAACCTTCCTGCTCCAGTGCTTTAGTCAACTCATCTTGTGATGCCCACATAAAATACCCCTCATTTCCAGCTTTGTTAAAATTCTACTCCCTTTGCCACGCGTTGACAATTCCCAATATTAAGGCTAGTATAATTTTATACACCCCCTAGGGGTATCCATAAATATCCACCACATAATGAAGAGCAAAATCGCTAAAACTAGAATTTATTCCGAAAGGCAGGAGCAAATCATGAACAAAATAATTGCTATACCTACAGAAGGAGAAATGGTCAACGCCCACTTTGGACGCAGTCAGGCATTCACGATTTTTTCGATAGAAACCGGGAAGCTGACTGGCTCAGAGGTACTGGATACCAAAGGCTATGAGCATCAGCATGCCGGTATTGCCCAACTTCTCAAGGCCAAGAAGGTAGAAGTTGTCCTTTGCGGCGGTATAGGTCCGGGAGCCATTGCCGGTCTGGAGAATGCCGGTCTGGAAGTTTTGCGCGGAGCGTCAGGTTTAGCTCAAGAAGCGGCACAAGCCTATGCAGATGGAACATTTATTGCTACAACTGCAATCTGCAATCATGATCATGGGCATGATCACGGCCATAATCACCACGGACATCATCATGAGGATCAGCACGGTCATCACAATCATGGACATAGTCACGACAAGGAGCACAATCATAATCACTAACCCAAAGTGCAATCACGACGTTATAAAAAATAAGCTGCTGATCTATTGAATATTCATAAAAACATTGACCAACAATAAATCTGAGGTTTCCCGAACTTACGTAGAAAGGTGGATGTGAAATGGGTGCACATAAAAAAGTCTCGCGTCCAAAATCCCCGGTTACTGTGAAAGACCCCCATTTTTCTCAGTATGATATGCAAAAGGAACGGAATATCTACGATTATAAAGGACGGAAAACCCCTTAAAGGAAAAGAGGTGCAGGAAGCTGCATCTCTTTTCTTTTTCTCTATTGCTGGTTTCTTGGTTTCTTAGTTTCTTTGCCATTCCGAAATCAATTATTTTCGAACTTAGCTGAAACATTGCAATTTTTTTGCCTAAGAAGGGAAACATAATCAAGAATTTTAGTGGATTAAGCCCGGATACTACAGATCTTGACTAAAGGTTTTTATTGAAATATGCAGAACGTCTTGAGTATCCAAAGATAAGGGAGGCATTATTAAATATGACTGTACGAATCGCAATCAATGGTTTTGGTCGGATCGGAAGACTCTCACTCAGAGCTGCTCTGGAAAGCAAGACCCCTATCGAGATCGTGGCGGTCAACGATTTAGGCAGCCCGGACCTCTTGGGACATCTTTTTAAGTATGATTCAATTCATGGTATTCTGCCCTATGAAGTAGAAGTCAAAGAAAATCTCCTGTCAGTGAATGGTCAGCAAATCCAGCTTCTGGCGGAGAAAAACCCGGAAAACCTACCCTGGCAAAAACTCGGCGTGGATCTGGTCATTGAATCCACCGGACGTTTTACGGATCGTGATCAGGCTGCTTTGCATCTGCAGGCCGGAGCCAAAAAGGTCGTGATTTCAGCGCCCGGTAAAAACGAAGATATCACTGTGGTCATGGGGGTTAATCATGAAAAATATAACCCCTCCGAGCACCATATTATTTCCAATGCTTCCTGTACAACCAACTGTCTGGCCCCGGTCGCCAAAGTACTTCTGGAAGAATTCGGAATCGAGCAGGGTATGATGACTACCACCCACTCGGTGACCAATGATCAGCGCATTCTTGATTTGGAACATAAAGACTGGCGCAGAGCCCGGGCAGCCTATCAATCTATGATTCCCACCACCACCGGTGCCGCAAAAGCTGTGGCCCTGGTTCTGCCGGAATTAAAAGGTAAACTTAATGGTTTGGCTGTTCGTGTCCCGACCCCTAATGTATCCCTGATCGACTTTGTGGCCAATCTTGCCCGGCCGACTACGAAAGAGGAAGTCAATCAGAAATTACGGGATGCTGCCGCTGGTAAGCTTAAAGGGATTCTGGCCTATACGGACTTACCCCTTGTCTCCCATGACTTCAACGGCAATCCCCACAGTTCCATTGTTGATGGACTCTCCACCATTATGCTGGGGGACAAAATGGTCAAAGTGCTTGCTTGGTACGATAATGAATGGGGGTATTCAAACCGGATTATCGATCTGGTCCGCTGGATTGCCAATAAGGGATTATAAATCAGGCATAAGTGGCGCTAAGCCCTGGATAAGTCAACTAAACATCAGATGGAGTAAAACCCCATCTGATGTAAGTTTCCTTTAAAAGAAGCGTGGGGACGCTTCTTTTAATACGCATTTAGTGCTATAGTTTTTATAGACAAGTTTCGAGATGAGGTGTCGAAGATGAGAAGAACCAAGATTGTATGTACGATTGGACCAGCCAGCGAGTCCGGTGAAGTTGTTCAGCAGCTTCTGAACTCCGGAATGAATGTTGCCCGCTTGAATTTTTCCCATGGAACCCATGCTGAGCATGGTAAACGCATCAAGACCTTAAGGGACGAGGCACAAAAGCTTGGTAAACATCTGGGAATTCTCCTGGATACCAAGGGTCCGGAAATCCGTACCGGGATGGTACCGCAGCAAGGGGTTGAATTGAAAAGCCAGACCGAGTTTATTCTCGATACTGATTTAGTAAACCTCGGTTCGGCAGAGCGAGTGGGAATTACTTATCCTGAGCTCTGGCAGGAAGTTTCTGTCGGTACCCATATTCTCCTTGATGACGGGCTTCTTGACTTGGAGGTTGCACGTGTTGAGGAAGGAAAAATATATACTATTGTTCAAAACGGCGGGATTTTAAAATCCCAAAAAGGGGTCAATGTCCCCGGAATCTCTGTACAACTCCCTGCCGTCACTGCTAAAGACAAAGAAGACATTATTTTTGGTATCCGTGAAGGCATTGATTTTATCGCTGCTTCCTTTACGCGGAAGGCTTCCGATATTATTGCCGTTCGCCGCATTGTCGAGGAGCAAGGTGCCGACGTCAAAATCATTGCCAAAATAGAAAATCGGGAAGGGCTCATCCATTTAGACGATATTCTGGAAGTAGCCGACGGCCTGATGGTTGCCAGAGGTGATTTGGGTGTAGAAATTCCAGTCGAGGAAGTTCCCGTACACCAAAAGAACATGATCCATAAGTGCCACCTCTTAGGCAAGCCGGTGATTGTTGCTACCCAAATGCTTGATTCCATGATGCGTAATCCGCGTCCGACCCGAGCCGAAGCTAGCGATGTTGCCAACGCTATTTTAGACGGTACAGATGCCATCATGCTTTCAGGGGAGACAGCGGCAGGGCAATACCCGGTTGAAGCTGTACAGATGATGAACAAGATTGCACTGCAAACTGAAGATCACTATTTAGATGGGCATTCCCCGCGCCATCCTAATCTCAACGTCGCCGAAGCGATCAGTCATGCAAGTTATACTATTGCCCGGGATCTTGAAGCAGCCGCCATCCTGACCCCGACCCATTCCGGATTGACTGCCCGCATGATTTCCAAATACCGGCCCAAGTCCTTGATTATTGCGGCAACTCCCTCGGTAAAAGTTGCCCGCCAACTGTCTCTACAATGGGGAATCTACCCCATCGTGATCCAGGAAACCTCCGGAACCGACCAGTTGCTTTCCATTGCGGTGAACGAAGCCTTAACCCGTGACTTGATCCATACTGGGGATGTAGTTGTTATTACAGCCGGGGTGCCGGTAGGCAAAGTCGGTACAACCAACATGATTAAGGTTCAGGTCATCGGCAATGTTTTGGCCAAAGGAACCGGCATTGGCCGAAAATCTTACTCTGGGGCTGCGCGAATTATCAGCAGCACTGACAGTACGACCTTTAATCAAGGCGATATTCTGGTTGCCCCGTCTACGGATAAGGACTCCAACCCACTGATCGCCAAAGCAGGAGCCCTGATCCTGGAAGAGGGGGGCTTGACCTCTCACGGAGCAATCAGTGCTTTACATTATGGCATACCAGCAATCGTTGGCGCCCATGATATTATTTCAAAATTGACAGATGGTGAAATCCTGACCGTGGATGCCCTGGCCGGAGTTATTTACAACGGTACTGTCAGTATTCTCTAATTGGATTAGATCTATCTGAATGAAATAAATCGATAGGTATAACATACAAAATGGTCACCAGAGTGGTGACCATTTTGTATGGAGTTAATAGGACTGTAAGCCGAATTGCCTGATACCAGTAAATCAATGTGTTTTCCGCTGGGTAATCTCTTCAGAGAAACTTCCCGACTCCGTCAATTGATCATCAACAGTGTCTGTATCAATCGTACTGTGAGCACGATCATCCAGTATTTTAATCAAACCTGCATCACTTAACTCAGTGGCAATTTCAAAAAGAGAATCCCGTTTTGTTCGAGGAAGATTATTTACAAAGCGATTAATCTTAACCGGCGGCACCATATTGCGGAATTTTACTCCGCCATACTTGATAATTCGTTCCGGCAAAAAAATCCCTCCTTTAGCTAAACTCTAAGTTTAGTATGCTTTAGAATCCGCAAATCATACTTTAAACCGCTCCTGAGAAATAATCCCTGTCCGATCAAAACCATATATATCCAATGATTTTTTGGCTGAATATAAAAGCCGGCAACCTAATGAGGAAGCCGGCTAGTATTAGCGAGTATTATTGATCTTCACCTTTAATTTGACTCAAGGTACCCCTGACTTGTCCTCTGATAAACCCGAGGTATTCCTGGCGAAGGGATTCCTGTTCGGCACGCTCCCAATCTTCCAGACCGACAGAACGCTGCTTACGCGAAAGTTCATTAATTCTTTCAATTAAAGTATTGATTTCCATGCTTTATCTCCTTTAGCTAAAGTCCATTCTGACCTGCTAACATCATTACCAATGGGAAATTCAGTCAGCTTTATTGTTTCTATGTTATAATAATAAACAGATAAATAACGCTTGTCCAGTGGGGAAGGAACAGGAGGAATATAATGCTTTTATCGGCCAGAACATCAATCCGCGTCCGCTACGCCGAAACGGACAAAATGGGAATTGTCTATCATGCTAATTATTTGATTTGGTTTGAGGTTGGACGATCTGAACTGTTTCGAGAAGCAGGGCTGCCTTATACAATTTTTGAGGATCAAGGTCTTGGCCTGGCTGTTATCGAGGCTACGTGCAAGTATCGCCGGTCCGCCCTGTATGATGATGACTTGATCATCGAGACCAAATTAGAAAGCTTTACATCCCGCAAAGTTACTTTTGCTTACCAGGTATTCAGAGGAGAGACGCTGCTGGCTGAAGGGAAAACTGTACATGCCTTCATCAATAAAGAGGGCAGAATCGTCGATGCCCGCAAGTACCCCATCTGGGAGGCGGTCCTGAAGGTTTGCGATACCATTGAGTAGATTAAACATCTAAAATAATTATGAACTGCGTAATTATTTAACTATCAACTATCAACAATTATGCAGATGCAGGTTAACAGAAAATACAAAATGTTAAAAGTAAAGCTTGTATTTGTTAAGCTCAAATCTTGAATTAACTTGGAACTGGTGGTATTATGTATACATAATACCAAATACAAACTCAAGATTTGAGGAGGAGTCACCATGTTTCTTGTAACTTGGATTGAAGGCGAAGAAGTTAATTATCGTCTTGTTAAGAAACTAGAGCTCCCAAATTTCGTGAAAAGTTTAGGACAACATGTGATCATCCAACAGCTTGCCTCCTGAGTTGTCATAACCATTGATTTACTTCAATTATGTATTTCAGGATTAAACTTAAGATAATTGTCAAGAATATGATGAAAAAGCCCGCTGCCAGTGGGCTTTTTGTTTGTCCACTTTTTAAGCAGGAAAACGATTCTTTTTCCCGAATAATATATACGCTTATATGTTCAGAAAGGGAGTGGCGATTTATGAGTTTTGTTGTCCTGGTGGACAGTTCATCGGATATTCCGCAGGAACTGAGTCAAAAAGAAGGACTTGTTGTAGTTCCTATGCCCGTAAATATCGAGGGGAAAACCTTTTTAGAAGGGGTTGAAATTTTCCCGGACGATTTTTATCCGAAGTTTCCTACGTTTTCAGAGCTTCCTAAAACGTCCCAGCCTAATCTGGGGGATTTAAAGGAAGCATATGAAGCTATTTTGGCCCAAGGCCATGAAGTCGTGGCCGTTCACCTTTCCTCAGGCTTAAGCTCTACATATGATACCGCCCGGCTCGTGCGTGATACCTGCTCGCAACCGGAGAAAATTCATGTTATTGACAGTCTCGGCGCTTCTTTGGGCTGCGGGCTGCTGGCATTGCAGGTCAATCAGCTTCTGAAGAATGTACAATCCTGGGAAGAAGCAGAACCGCAAATTCTGCAGCTTCGCAGTAAGATGCGCTATGTCTTTACCATCGATGTTTTGGACTATCTGGTCAAAGGGGGGCGGGTCAGCAAAACTGCCGGTTTTATCGGTGGCTTGCTTGATGTCAAACCTTTGCTTCATATCACTGCAGAGGGTCGGATTGAGCCTTTTGCCAAAATCCGCTCCCGCAAAGCAGCTCTGAGAAAACTTGTTGATGTTATGCAGGAAGAAATCCGCAACCCGGAAGAACAGGTTATCGGAATTTCCCATGCCTATTGCCGAGAAGATGCTGAATTTTTAGCTGCAGAGATCCGCAGCCGGATTCAGGTCAAAGATATTATAATCAGTTATATTGGCTGTGTGGTCGGCAGTCATACTGGTCCCGGAGGGCTCGCTTTATTTTACACCGTCTGAAAGTATAAACTTGCGTTATATACTTTCTAAGCATAAGGGCAACCAACGGTTTCGCCTTTCTGTGATGGTTGAGTGTGAGGCTCGGCGAAGCCGGGTTTTCTTTATCAACGTTGACGCATTTTGGGAGGAAAACCAGTGAAATATATCCTGACAGCTTTACTTGCATTTTTTTACTTGTTTTCTAATAGCAGTCAAGTGCTTGCTGCTTCTGAACCTTCAGCCCCGGAAATTCATGGGGAAGCAGCATACTTAATTGACGTTCAGTCCGGTCAAACCTTATTCAGTAAAAACGGAGACAAACTCCTTCAGCCTGCCAGCACGACAAAAATTATGACCGGGCTCTTGGCAATAGAACAGGGTGATTTAGAAGAGATCGTCACCGCCAGTAAAACCATGCTGGATTACAAAACTGTTTATGGCACCCGGATTTATTTGGAACCCGGAGAGCAACTGACTCTGGAAGATATGCTCTACGCCTTGCTTCTTAATTCAGCCAATGATGCTGCAGTGGCTATCGCCGAACATATCGGCGGAGATCTCACCCATTTTACCGACATGATGAATCAAAGAGCGCAGTCCATAGGACTCAAAGATACAACCTTTAAAAATCCCAGCGGATTGACCGAAGAAGGCCATCTGACAACCGCCCACGATCTGGCTCGGATCGCCCAAGTGGCCTATGCCAATCCGGTTTTCCGTGATTTTATTAAAACTAAATCTCACGTAATTCCAAGAGCCAAGGAAAACGTTCCGATTGAGATGATCAATGAAAACAAGCTGCTCTGGCAGAATTCCATGATCACAGGAATGAAGACCGGGTATACAGCAGCTGCCGGTAACTGTTTAGTCGCCTCCGCTTCCAAGGATGGACGTGAATTAATCGCAGTCATCCTCAAATCTCCGGGCGGCGAGATCTATAAGGATATGCAGCAATTACTTAATTATGGCTTTGATAATTTTGAGAACAGCATCTATAAATCCAGTGGAGATTCCATTACTCAGATTCAGGTACTAGACCAGCCGGTTAATCTGGTAACCCAGCAAACGATTTGGGTTACTCACCCCAAAAGTGTTCCTGATTCCGACACAGGCAGTGCTACTTTATCAAATCTACAGTTCAAATTACTTCCGCTGC
>Ga0366805_1056_pt1 | contig 13646 bp, 13 predicted proteins | sample TotcelN113001L13_FD_207036 | JGI IMG/M metagenome (GOLD analysis project Ga0366805, IMG submission 207036) | Enriched cells from coal bed in the Powder River Basin, Montana, United States - Total cells N11 rep3 HSBNCT.N11.300.1.L13 ... | reverse complement strand
TGGATTCGCTGCCGGATTTCACCAAGCTGGCCGAAGCTTATGGTCATGTCGGCATGCAGATCGAAAAGCCGAGCGATGTTGATGGCGCACTGCGCGATGCATTTGCAATGAAGGACAAATTGGTGTTCATGAATTTCATTACGGATCAAACCGAGAACGTCTGGCCGATGGTCAAGGCCGGCAAGGGTCTGACTGAAATGCTGTTGGGTTCGGAGGATCTGTAATATGCGACATATCATTTCTGTATTGCTGGAAAATGAAGCGGGTGCCTTATCGCGCGTGGTCGGCCTGTTTTCCGCACGTGGTTACAATATCGAGACCTTGACGGTGGCACCGACCGAAGATGCAACTCTGTCGCGGATGACCGTTGTCACGAGCGGCTCGGATGACATAATCGAACAAATCACCAAACACTTGAATCGCCTGATCGAGGTGATCAAGGTAGTTGATTTGACCGAAGGTGCGCACATCGAGCGTGAATTGATGCTGATTAAAGTGCGGGCAGTTGGTAAGGAACGGGAAGAAATGAAGCGCACCGCGGATATTTTCCGTGGCCGCATCATCGATGTGACCGAGAAAACCTACACCATCGAACTTACCGGCAACAAGGGCAAGCTGGATGCATTTATCGACCAACTTGTTGAGTTCGGGAGCTGCATTGGCCAAAATCACGCCGCCGCCGGCATAAATCATCGGCCGTTCAGCCTGCTGCAACAACTGCACCGCTTTGCGAATTTGACCTGAATGGCCTTTATCGACTGGCTTGTAAGAGCGCATTTCAAGCTCGCGCGGATATTCAAAGACGCACTTGTGCATCGAGATATCTTTAGGAATGTCGACTAGCACCGGGCCAGGGCGGCCGGTGGTGGCGATGAAAAACGCCTTGCGTATCGTTGCAGCCAGATCCTTGACGTCCTTGACCAGGAAATTATGCTTCACGCAGGGACGGGTGATGCCGACCGTATCGCATTCCTGAAACGCATCTTGTCCGATTGCGTGCGATGGCACCTGACCGGATATCACCACCATTGGAATCGAATCCATATAAGCGGTAGCCAAGCCAGTGACTGCATTGGTCACGCCGGGACCGGAGGTAACTATGGCCACACCGATTTTTTTGGAGCTGCGCGAATACGCATCGGCGGCATGCACGGCAGCCTGCTCGTGACGCACCAAGATATGCTGAAACTTATTTTGATTGAAAATGGCGTCGTATATATAAAGCACCGCACCACCGGGATAGCCGAAAACGTGTTCTACACCTTCTTCAGCCAGACAACGCACGACGATTTCCGCGCCTGTAATTTCTTCTGCACTCATGCTACATTCCTTTCAAGATCCATTGGAGATTGATCGGATGCTCTCTCCTGGCGAAATCATGTTATGCAATGCGACAATCCGGGGCTTCCCTTTTTTGTGCGGTGACGCCTCTTTATTGCATATCCGTAGATATGGTTCAAAGCAGACGCTAAACGCTCCTCGTTCAGCCGGGGTTTTGTTGCGACAGTATGATTTCTCACGCTTGTGGCGCGGGTTAGAGCAAACAGCTTCTTAAGTAAAAGCACATCTAATCGATGAACTGCTTCATGTGCAGCAACGAAAAGACCATTCGCTCCGGGATTCCGAAGCGAATGTAACGTTAATGCGTTGCACCATTTTGGTCAAGCTAATCCTTAGCAAATTCTGGACCAAAAAGAATATACGCACAAAAACAGGCAGGATTTCTCCGTATTTGCTAGGATTGGCCGGCATTTCAAAAGCCCGCGGAATCCCGCCTGCCGTTTCGATACTTGATGATTGACCATCACTTCACTTACGGTGCAGCAGGTTTCGCTTTGTTTAACGTAGGATTTACCATCGCTGCACGTGGCAACTGACAAAGAACTCTCTGATTTCCTAAAAAACTGTGAGCGGCGCGCCTTCAAGCACGCTCTCTATGCGGTACGTAAAGATGAAGCAGCCCTGGATATTGTGCAGGATGCGATGATAAAACTCGCTGAAAAATACGGCGACAAGCCCGCCGCTGAGCTACCAATGCTGTTTCAGCGCATTTTGCAAAATACCATTCTGGATTTTTTTCGCAGGGAAAAAGTTCGCAATACATGGGTTACGCTTTTTTCAGCAATGCGAGGCAATTCCCAAGCGGGCGAAGACTTTGATCCGCTCGAGCATCTTGAAGCGCAGGAGGGTTTTCAGGCAACGGAATCCAGTGCCGACAAAATTGAGCGCATGCAATTGCTGAACCTGATTGATGCGGAAGTCCAAAAACTGCCCGCTCGTCAACGAGAAGCGTTTCTGATGCGTTATTGGGAAGACCTGGATATAACTGAAACAGCCATTGCAATGGGTTGCTCCGAAGGAAGTGTGAAAACACATTGCTCTCGTGCAACGCATGCTCTCGCGGTCTCCCTGCGAGCAAAAGGAATACGATTATGAACATCCCCAAAGACGCCAAAGAACTCGATTACGCTTATAAAATCCGGCACGCGCTGGATCAAAGCCTGGCGAATTTACCAGACGACACCGTGTCGAAACTGGCTGCGGCACGCAAGCTGGCACTTTCACGCAAGAAAAAAGATGCACCTTTGTTGGCGCCCATTACCCCAGCAGTGCTTGCAGGGCATGGCACCACCGGTTTGCATGCACCGTTCATATGGCTGCGGCGTATTGGCTTGCTGGTTCCGGCGATTGTATTATTCAGCGGACTGCTCGGAATTTATAAATTCGAACAGCAACAACACATCACCGACACCGCTGATATCGATTCCGCAATTCTGGCCGATGAACTACCGCCCGCAGCGTATCTTGACCACGGATTTACCGCGTATCTATCCGATCGCGGAGAGTAATGATGAAACATGAAATTTCTTTTTTTTCCCCTGCACGCGCATCTGCAGCCATAGCGTTGACGATTGGGTTATCGTTTTCTGCAGTCGTTCCGGCGATTGCAGAAAATACCAGCGCGCAAACGATCTTGACAGCGTCGCTCATTGAGAGGGAAGCAGAACTCGACTGGTCGGCATTAACTGGCGCACAACAGCAAGCGCTTGCGCCGCTGTCGGCGGACTGGAGCCGCCTTGATTCTGCCCACAAAAAAAAATGGTTAGCGATCGGCAACAAATTCCCCTCAATGAAACCGGAAGAACGCATCCGGATTCAGAATCGAATGCGCGAATGGATTAAGCTCTCGCCGCAACAACGCCGTATTGCACGAGAGAATTACTGGCGTGCAAAAAAAATCGCTCCCGATCAAAAAAGCGCCCACTGGCAAGAGTATCAGCAACTGTCCGAAGAACAAAAAAAGGCCCTTGCCGCCACAGCAGCCAACAAGAAAAGAGTGGTGCGTTTGCCCAAAGCACACAAAAATAATGATGTTGCACCTTCCAAGCTTCAAAAAATGCCGCTGCAATCCGCGCCAACACAGAACAAGGATTCAAGTATACTGACGCCCTCCGCACCTATCGATACGAAGTGAAACACCTTGCTGAAACCACCTGCCCTGCTGAAACCACCTGCCCTGCTGAAACGTCGTCTGGTATGCATGCTCTATGAAGCCATGCTGGTTTTTGGCGTTGTTTTCATTGCCGGATGGGTATTCGATACTCTCACGGAAAGCCGCCATGCGCTGACATTGAGGCATACGCGGCAATTCTGGCTGTTTATCGTTATAGGCGCGTACTTTCTGTATTGCTGGATGCGCGGCGGTCAGACACTGGCGATGAAAACCTGGCATATCAAGCTTGAAGCACCGGGCGCAGATAGCGTCTCGTTCCCTAAAGCTGCGTTGCGCTATCTTTTAACGTGGATGTGGTTTCTGCCTGCCATGGCGCTCAATTTTGCATTGGGTCTGAAGGGCTGGGAAAGCATCGGTGTGTTAGCGGCCGGCATGTGCTTATGGGCACTAACGGCAAAACTGGATAAAGATGGCCAGTTTTTGCACGACAAGCTTGCCGGGACTCGGTTGATCAGCCTGACGCAAAGCAAAATTCTTTCCGCAAAATAAATACAGTACGGCGTATTTTTTAAAGTCGGTTATTTATATTCGAGAACAATGCCATTTATGCGCATACTCCCCAATTTTATTTGAAAAAATCGAGCTGCCTTAATTATGCGAAGAGGATTAAGCCAACTGCAGTCCTTCGACTGCACTTGCTTTTCGATGATTACACTCTTAACAAATGCACTGATTTTTTTACAAATCTTGATAGTTGTCGGACTGTATTTCCTGCTGCATAATTTTTTTCGTGTCACCAGCGAGCTGCTGGCATGGTTTCTGAGTTTCAGCGCACTTATTCTGACGCGCCTCCTGTTAATCGCCAACGGCTTCTTGATCGCGTCCCGGTACCAGAGCGCGCTTCCAAGCGAACAGCGGCTTGCCTGGCACCCCACTGTGGGCCTATTGTTCCAGGAGTTTTGGGCCAACATGCTGGTGACATCCTGGTACATGCCCTTCCGCGCATTTTCCGGCACCATCGCGTCACAGGCCCACGGCCTGCCGGTATTGCTGATTCACGGATATGGCTGCAACAGCGGGTATTGGCGCAGCATGCGGCGACATCTGATCCAGGCGCGCATAAGTTTCAAAGCTATCGATTTGGAACCGTTATTGGCAGGTATTGATAGTTATGCGGTCAGTATCGACAACGCGCTGGAAAATCTTTGCAAGGAAAGCGGCAAAGAGCAGATTATTATTTTAGCGCACAGCATGGGCGGCTTGGCCGAAAGGGCATATCTACGACGGTATAACAATCGCAGAATCGCAAAAATTATCACTATCGGAACGCCCCATTACGGCACTGTGCTGGCGAATTTCGGCGTCGGCCTCAATAGCGCGGAGATGCGCTGGAATGACAATGCAACTCACGGCCAACCGTCCGCCTGGCTGCGCAGTCTTGCCGAGTCGGAAGATGCCGCCAAACGGGCACTCATTACTTCCATTTATTCGCTCCACGACAATATTATCGCACCCCAGCAATCAGCCCATTTGGCGGGAGCGAAAAACATCGCATTATCCACAATCGGCCATCTCGCTCTCGGATTGCACCCCACTGTGCAAGCACTGGTTCTGGAAGAAATCAGACTGGCATCCGAGCGGCATTAGCGTTTTAAAAAATCACCGATAGAGCCATCTTTTTTGCCGGAAACCTATTATGGGAAGATCTCATACTTTCCCGGCAATTCGATGCGCCATTTGCTGCGCCACATCAGCATTTCTAGCTTCCACCATTACGCGTATCAATGGTTCTGTGCCAGAGGGGCGGATCAATACACGGCCGTTATCGCCTAGTTCACGTTCCACTTGTTCTTTTTCGGCTATCATTCCGGCATTTTGCAGCCAGTCAAAATCTGCCGACACTTTTACATTGATTAAAGTCTGGGGGAATAAAGGCAGGTCCGCCACCGATTCCGCCAGCGTCATGCCACTACGTTTCAGAGCAGACAAAATTTGCAATGCAGAAACAATACCGTCGCCGGTTGTCTGTTTATCAAGGCACAACAAATGACCGGAGCCCTCGCCGCCCAGTATCCAGCCGCGTTCTCGCATCACTTCAAGCACGTAGCGGTCGCCCACCTTGGCACGGGCAAAACCGACGCCCATTTTTTTCAGCGCGATTTCCAGTGCCATATTGGTCATCAGGGTTCCGACCGCGCCGTTTACCGGGCCGTTCTTTAATCGATCCTTGATCATCACATACAACAATTGATCGCCGTCATACAAGCATCCGGTAGCATCGGTCATCAGCAAACGGTCAGCATCGCCATCCAACGCGATTCCGATATCGGCTTGGTGATTGCGCACAGCGTCCCTCAATGCGGCGGGCGAAGTGGCTCCAAAACCATCATTGATATTCAAGCCATTCGGTTGATTGCCGATGGTTATGACTTCCGCTCCCAACTCGTGAAATACCAGCGGAGCAATCTGATAAGCGGCACCATGCGCGCAGTCGAGGACAATTTTCAATCCGCGCAGATCCAGTTCCGTAGGGAAAGTCGATTTGCAAAATTCGACATATCGACCGCGCGCGTCTTCAATACGGTGGGCTTTGCCTAGTTTTTCAGAAGACACGCACGACATCGGCGTATCGAGCGCTGCTTCGATTGCCTGCTCCACGGTATCCGGCAATTTATTGCCTTGGGCGGAAAAAAACTTGATTCCATTATCGTAGTAGGGGTTGTGAGAAGCCGAAATGACAATCCCTGCAGACAAGCGTAATGCGCGGGTCAGGTACGCTACCGCAGGCGTGGGCACCGGCCCGGCAAGCAGGACATCTACGCCGGCGGCGGAAAGCCCCGCTTCCAGCGCTGCTTCCAGCATATAGCCGGAAATGCGGGTGTCCTTGCCAATCAATACCGTCGGCTTGGCATCGGTCGACCCGGCTTGTGTCAGTACTTTTCCTGCAGCATACCCAAGTCGCATGACAAAATCTGGGGTAATCGGCATCTCGCCCACACGCCCACGGACACCGTCGGTGCCGAAATATTTTCTTGCCATTTTTATCCCTTGTATTTGTTTTATCGCGTCGCAGCTTGCCAAACAGCAAGCGCATCAATTGTTTCGGGCACGTCATGTACCCGCAATATTTTGGCGCCATTGGCTGTCGCAATCAAAGCAGCTGCAAGACTGCCGGCCAGCCGTTTCTCGACCGGTTGCCCGGTTATTGCGCCGATCATCGATTTACGCGACATTCCTGCCAATAAAGGCAAATCCAGCGTTTTTTGCATCGTATCCACGCTTTTGAGCAAAGCAAGGTTATCCGATAAGGTTTTGCCAAAGCCGAAACCGGGATCAATGCAAAGGCGTGCGCGGGAAATCCCTGCGGTCAGCAATGTGTTAACGCGTTCGTGCAGAAAACACATCACTTCATTCAGCGTGTTTGTATATTGTGGATTGTTCTGCATGTCTTGCGGTTGATTTTGCATATGCATCACGCATAATCCGCAATCGCTATCTTTAACCGCTTCCACAGCACCTTCCGCGCGAAAGCCATTAATATCGTTAATCATGTCGGCGCCTGCTGCCAGTGCTTCTCGCATGACTTGCGGCTTATAAGTATCGATCGAGAGCGGTTTTCCACAATCGCGCAAAGCATAAACCAACGGCATTACGCGCTGCAATTCATCTTCCAGCGGCAATGCTTTAGCGCCTGGCCGTGTAGTTTCGCCGCCGATATCGATGATATCGACGCCCTCCGCAATCATCTGTTCGGCACGCGACAACGCGGATTCCAGCGCGTGGTATTGTCCTCCATCCGAAAAGGAATCGGGGGTCGCATTCAGTATCCCCATAACAAGTGGCCGCATCTGATCGTGCAGCGGCAGGCGATAACGCCCGCATTGAAAGTAATTTTCCATATTGATCATAAAAAAGGGTGAGACCGAATAGTCCCACCCTTGTTATTTCATTTGCGTGCTGCCTGACTGCAATTTTCCGTTATTAAGCAGGGGCAGTTGCGGTCGGCGATACATCGCCCGAGCTGCTATCGGAAGACGCGCGCTTGGCCGGAATTCCTTCTTTAGGAGGGCGTGGTGGATTGCCCTCCATGATGTCGTTGATCTGGTCGGCATCGATGGTTTCCCAGTCCAGCAGGGTCTTAGCCATAAGTTCGACCTTTTCGCGATTTTCTTCCAGCAATTTACGCGACAGCGCATATTGCTCGTCCAGAATACGTCGAATCTCGGTATCGACTTTTTGTTGCGTTGCTTCGGATACCGTTTTGGCAGACATACGGCCAAAGTACGCATCTTGCTCGGTGTCCTCATATACCATCGTACCGAGGGACTCGGACATGCCGTAGCGGGTCACCATTGCACGCGCCAGTTTGGTAGCACGCTCAAAATCGTTTGATGCTCCGGTTGACATCTGATGCATGAAAATTTCTTCTGAAATGCGGCCACCAAACAGGATCGCAATTTCTTCCAGCATCTTGTCCTTGTACATATTGACGCGGTCATGCTCGGGCAACTGCCACGTCAGACCCAGCGCAAAGCCGCGCGGCATGATAGTGACTTTATGTACGGGGTCCGCTTTCGGCAACAATTTGGCTACTACCGCATGACCGGATTCGTGGAAAGCCGTATTTCTGCGTTCTTCCTCGCGCATGACTGCGGACTTGCGTTCCGGGCCCATCACGATCTTGTCTTTGGCATCCTCGAAATCCTTCATTTCCACCAGCCGTTTGTTGCGACGGGCGGCAAACAAAGCAGCTTCGTTGACCAAGTTGGCCAAATCAGCGCCTGAAAAACCAGGGGTACCGCGAGCTAAAATATCTGCCTTGACATCAGGAGCAATAGGTACCTTGCGCATGTGCACCATCAGAATCTGTTCGCGGCCGCGGATATCCGGCAAGCCAACCACTACTTGACGGTCAAAACGCCCCGGACGCAACAACGCCTTATCGAGCACATCGGCACGGTTGGTTGCGGCAATCACGATGACACCGGAATTGGGCTCGAATCCATCCATCTCGACCAGCAACTGGTTGAGTGTTTGTTCGCGCTCATCATTGCCACCGCCCATACCGGCACCACGATGACGTCCGACCGCATCAATTTCGTCGATGAAAATAATGCATGGCGAATTCTTTTTGGCATTTTCAAACATGTCACGCACCCGTGACGCACCGACGCCGACAAACATTTCAACGAAATCGGAGCCTGAAATCGTAAAGAAAGGTACTTTTGCTTCGCCAGCGATGGCACGTGCGAGCAAAGTCTTACCGGTACCCGGAGGTCCGACCATCAAAACACCGCGTGGAATGCGTCCACCGAGCTTTTGAAAGCGGGTAGGCTCCTTCAGAAAATCGACCAGTTCCTGCACTTCTTCCTTGGCTTCATCGCAACCGGCCACATCGGCAAAAGTCACTGTATTGCTTGCATCATCAAGCATGCGCGCCTTGGATTTGCCGAAGGAAAAAGCACCGCCCTTGCCGCCTCCCTGCATTTGCCGCATGAAAAATACCCATACCCCAATCAGCAATAGCATCGGGAACCAGGAAATGAAGACTTGCGACAGGAAAGACTGTTCTTCCGGCTGTTTGACATCGAACTTGACGCCATTGTTGACCAAGTCGCCAATCAGACCGCGATCCAGGTATGTCACCGAAGTCTTGACCTTCTTGCCATCAGTGGTGGTCGCGATGATGCTACGATCCTCGATAACCGCTTCCTTGATGCGTTGCGCCTTTACTTCATCCAGGAAATCGGAATATTGGATAGGTGTAGCGCCAGTTGCCAGCCCTCGGCTGTCGAACTGTTTAAATACGGTAAATAGCACCAGGGCAATTACTACCCAGATTGCTGTTTTGGAAAACATATTGTTCACAAGAACTCCTTTAGCGCGAACGCGCTCTATTGCCTATCCTATTATGCTGATTTTACTCGCAATTTCATACGCTTGTCATAGCGCATATGCGATTGCACACCGCGAAAATCAAGGCGTGAAATGTAATTTACATAGGATTTTTCAGAATTTTTCCTAAAAGAAATATCTCGGATGATTTATCCCGGCTTGCTTTTGGTTTTTTTTGTGAAACAACTTTAAATTCCAGTTTGAGTTTCGCTAAAATTTCATTAAAGCCCACGCCATTAAAACATTTGACGAGCAAAGAGCCTGATGGCTTCATGTGCACTTTGGCGAAGGCCATTGCCAAATCGATCAGATATTCAACCCGCGCCGCATCCGCCACAGCGATACCGGATAAATTTGGTGCCATATCCGATAAAACAAGATCTACTTTTCGTCCTGACAGTACTTTCTCCAATGCGAGCAAAGGACCTTCCTCGCGAAAGTCTCCCAAAATAAAATGCACATCCGCAATCGGCTCCATAGGCAGCATGTCCAGGCCGATAATCGTGCCATGAATGCCGCCGCCATCTTGGCCGGAGAGTTTATTGCGTACATATTGCGACCAGCTACCCGGGGTAGAGCCCAGATCAACGATAACCTGGCCGCGCTTGATCAGGTTTTCATCCTCATCAATTTCCTTGAGCTTGTAAGCGGCCCGAGCGCGATAACCTTCTTTTTGCGCCAGCTTCACATAGGGATCGTTGATATGATCGTGCAGCCAGTTTTTGTTTAATTTGTTTTTAGCCATTCGCGTAGAATAGTGCCTTTAGAAGATATTAGTTAGTTACCGAAATCATGTTGAAACTTACCCCTGTAGAACGTAGCGCACTCCGCTCAGAAGCACATGCGCTCAATCCCATCGTGTTGATTGGCGAAGCCGGTTTGACGCCTGCCGTCCTCAAGGAAATCGATGCGGGGCTGGATTCACACGGGTTAATCAAAGTCCGTGTTTTCGGCGATGACCGCGAAGCGCGGATTGCCATGTATAACACCATGTGCGAAAACCTTAAGGCTGCTCCAGTACAGCATATCGGCAAGTTGCTGGTAATTTATCGTCCGCAAAAAGAAGCCACAAAAGAACGTAGCGAGAGAAAAGGCAGAGGCATGCGCGAGGTAACTATTGTCAAGCCAAGCGCCAGCGGAACCAAACGTCCCTCAGTAACCAAGGTGATGCTCAAAGGCAACGAGCGCGTCACCGAAGGCGGCACCATAAAGCGCGCAAAACCACGTCAAAGCAGCGCCAAGAAAAGCGCTCTCGGAAGCAAATAGCAACTACAGCCGGCCACATATAAAACAGGAGTATAAATTTTCCCGCTTTATTTATCTGCGGAAAATGCTTTGTTTCTCTCTATACTCCCGTTAATTCTCCATCTAGCGATATGTCAATCAGGGTGAGCACGGCAATTTGCCGGCAACACCCTGATACCGCTGATCACTTTACTGTTCAGATATACCGCACTTCCAGGATTTCATATTCGCGGATGCCTGCCGGCGCTTTGACTTCAACCACATCTCCAGCCGACTTGCCGATCAGAGCTCGTGCGATCGGAGACGTTACCGAAACTTTCAATTCCTTTATGTCGGCCTCGTCTTCCCCGACAATTTGATAAGTCACCTTCTGTTCCGACTCCAAATCTTCAAGATAGACAGTAGAAGCGAATACCACCCGGCCTTCAGCATCCAGCAACAACGGATCAATAATTTGCGCCGCACCCAGTTTGCCTTCCAGGTCTTGAATCCGTCCTTCAATAAAACTCTGCTTTTCCTTGGCAGCGTCATATTCGGCGTTTTCAGATAAATCGCCCTGCGCACGCGCTTCCGAGATGGCGCTAATGACTTCATGACGTTCTTTTGTCTTCAAGCGATGCAACTCTTGCTTGAGAAGTTCTGCGCCGTGTTTGGTAATAGGGACTGAGCTCATAATATTTCAACTATATAAAAACCACAGAGGCCATAACTGGCATCGGGTAAATTCGATGCCGTTTATGACCTCTGCAGGTAGGGGTTTGACTAACTCTTAGTGTAGAGTTTTATGCAGCCCTTGTAAATCATAGACATGCAACTCGTCCAGATGCGCCATTCCCTGCACTGCTGCTTCCGCGCCAAAAATGGTGGTAAACGTCGTCACGCGTGCGGCCAGAGCAGAAGTCCGAATAGCGCGCGAGTCAATGATCGCGCTACGCTTTTCCTCGACCGTGTTGATGACCATGGCAATTTCGTTATTCTTGATCATATCCACCACGTGGGGGCGTCCTTCGCTCTTTTTATTGACCATTGTGACCGGGACACCGGCTGCGCTAATCGCTGCAGCAGTTCCTTTGGTCGCTACAATGGTAAATCCGAGCCGTGCCAAGTCTTGCGCAACCTGCACTGCAATCGGCTTGTCGCTGGCCTTGACGCTAATGAACACTTTGCCGGATTTAGGCAATTTCACGCCAGCCCCAAGTTGCGCTTTAACAAAAGCCTCGCCGAAAGTCTTGCCTACGCCCATCACTTCTCCGGTCGATTTCATTTCCGGGCCGAGGATTGTATCGACGCCGGGAAATTTCACGAACGGGAAAACCGCTTCCTTGACGCTGTAATAAGACGGAACCACTTCGTGCAAAATGCCCTGGCTTTCCAGCGACTGTCCGACCATGCAGCGCGCGGCAATTTTAGCTAACTGCAAACCGGTCGCTTTGGAAACGAAAGGCACCGTGCGCGAGGCGCGCGGATTGACTTCGAGCACATACACAATGTCCTTGCCATCCTTTTGCTGGATTGCAAACTGCACATTCATCAGCCCCACTACATTCAGCCCTTTTGCCATCTGTGCGGTTTGATGTTTCAACACATCGATAGTTTCCTGCGACAGCGAATACGGCGGCAACGAACACGCAGAATCGCCAGAATGCACGCCAGCCTGCTCGATATGCTCCATCACGCCTCCTATAAAGGTACGTGTGCCATCGCTGATGCAATCAACATCGCATTCGATTGCATCATTGAGGAAACGATCGAGCAGTACCGGAGAGTCATGCGACACCTTGACCGCTTCACGCATATAGCGCTCCAGGTCGCGCTGTTCATGCACGATTTCCATTGCACGGCCACCCAGCACATACGATGGGCGCACCACTAGCGGATAACCGATTTCCATTGCCTTTTCCAGCGCTTCCTGCTCGGTGCGGGCAGTACGATTGGGCGGTTGCAGCAAACCCAACTCTTGCAACAATTGCTGGAAACGCTCGCGATCTTCGGCTGCATCGATCATGTCGGGCGAAGTGCCTACAATGGGCACGCCGTTGGCTTCCAGATCGAGCGCCAGTTTCAGCGGAGTCTGGCCGCCATATTGAACGATAACGCCGTAGGGCTTCTCGATCGCAACGATTTCCAGCACGTCTTCCAGCGTCAATGATTCGAAATACAGGCGATCCGAGGTATCGTAATCAGTTGAAACTGTTTCCGGGTTGCAATTAACCATGATGGTTTCATAGCCATCTTCGCGCAACGCCAGTGCGGCATGCACGCAACAGTAATCGAATTCGATGCCCTGACCAATACGGTTCGGGCCACCGCCCAACACCATGATTTTTTTCCGGTTAGTGGGCTTTGCTTCGCATTCTTCATCATAGGTCGAGTACATGTACGCGGTATTGGTCGCGAACTCTGCAGCGCAGGTATCGACACGCTTATAGACCGGACGAATGTTCAGCGCATGACGCTTCTCGCGCACAGCGGTATCGGTAGTCTTGAGCAATTTGGCCAGACGACGGTCGGCAAAGCCTTTTTGCTTGAGCTTGTATAGCAGCGGTTTGTCGAGCGCATCCAGGGTTTGCGTTTCCAGCCACAATTCGATATCAACTATTTCCTTGATCTGGACCAGGAACCACATGTCAATACGCGTCAGCTGATGCACTTCTTCCAGCGTGAAACCCTGCGCAAAAGCATCGCCGACATACCAAATGCGTTCCGGGCCGGGCTCGCCGAGTTCTTCCTCGATGATTTCGCGGTCCTTGGTCATTTCATTCAGACCATCGACACCGACTTCCAGCCCGCGCAGCGCTTTCTGGAACGATTCCTGGAAAGTGCGTCCGATTGCCATCACTTCGCCCACCGACTTCATTTGCGTAGTCAGGTGCGAATCCGCCTGTGGGAATTTTTCGAAAGCAAAACGCGGAATCTTGGTCACGACATAATCGATCGACGGTTCGAACGAAGCAGGCGTTGCACCACCGGTAATTTCGTTGCGCAATTCATCGAGCGTAAAGCCGACTGCCAGCTTGGCGGCAATCTTGGCGATCGGGAAACCGGTCGCTTT
>Ga0366805_1054_pt1 | contig 13723 bp, 13 predicted proteins | sample TotcelN113001L13_FD_207036 | JGI IMG/M metagenome (GOLD analysis project Ga0366805, IMG submission 207036) | Enriched cells from coal bed in the Powder River Basin, Montana, United States - Total cells N11 rep3 HSBNCT.N11.300.1.L13 ... | reverse complement strand
GGGCGCAATGCGCTGGCAACGAACTGGGTCAGTACTGCTCGAAACCCATGCCGCGGTGTCTGACCCACCTTGGGCATGCGCAAAGAACCGGTTGCTCCCACGCCGACCAATCACCTGGGTGTCAATGCACCGCCGCTCAATTTGAACACCTAAGGAAGGAATCCCAGATGAAGACTGCAAGGGACAAGTTCGTCGTGGTCGGTGCCGACTTCGCGGGCTTCCCGTTGAAGGAGGCGGTGAAGGCGCACCTGATCGAACGGGGTTGGACGGTCGAGGACGTCACGCCCGATGTGACAACGGCGCCAATGTACCAACGCGCAGGATTCTTGGTGGGGTCGAAAATCGCTGAGGGTGAATACGAAAAGGCGTTGGCCTTCTGCGGCACCGGGATGGGAATCCACATCGCAGCATCAAAGCTCCCTCACGTGCATGCAGCGGTCGCCGAGACCCTGCCAAGTGCTAAACGGGCTGCTACGGCGAACAATGCGAACCTGTTGGCAATGGGCGCCTTCTGGACCGGCACACAGCTCGGCGCGGCAATGGCGGACGCGTTCCTCGAATCTTCCTTGGGGGAAGGCTATGAGGACTGGGAAGGGTTCTACGAGTACCACAAGCTCGGATACGACGAATGTGAAAACTTCGACTACGACGCCTACAAGGCGAACGGCTTCCAGGTGCCCAACCCGTCCGTCCCGCCGCTCGGCCACGAACCGCGCGGGCTGGCCTACTAACCCGCGGGTCGTCGGGATTGCCGAACGGCCCACGTCTTCCGTTCCTTCTGAGCCTGGAGTTCTTTGATGCCATTGCCCACGGGGCCCTTACCAGTTGGGTCGGCCCCCGCCACCTTGCTCGCTGCCAAGATGATCACTGCTGACGCCAATCGAGCCTCGGTGGTGGTCCTGACCACCACTGTTCCGCTGGAGCGGCCCGTCGCTCAGGTGCATCGGGCACAGCTCTTCGCCAGCGCGCACGGAGTGTATGAAGCTCAGGTGAACGGCGACCCGGTCGCCGACTCTGTGCTGGCGCCGGGTTGGAACTCCTACGAATGGCGCCTTGCCTGGCAGGAATACGACGTCACCAACTTGCTCGCTTCAGGAACAAGCGAGGTCACCCTCAGCGCACGGCTGGGCAACGGGTGGTACCGCGGGGACTTCGGGTTTTGGGAGCCGCTGAATTACGGTGAGGAGATCGGGTTCTTGGGGGCCCTCGAAATCGAGTTCGCCGACGGTCACCGCCAAGTCGTGACCAGTGACGGCGACTGGACCGGGTGGAGCAGTGACACTCCCAGCTCGTCGCTCTACAACGGCCAGCGCATAGATGCCCGGCTGCGCCAGGCCGGCCAGTCGCTGCCCGTCCATGTGATCGAGTTTGACCATGGCACCCTCGTGCCGCAGACCAGCCCCGCGGTCCGGCGTCAGGAAGTGCTGCGTCCACAGCGCATCTGGATCTCGCCAGCCGGTCATGCGCTCCTTGACTTCGGCCAAAACCTCGTCGGTTGGTTGCGGATCACCGTCAGCGGCCCCGCGGGCACGGAGATCACGATTCGGCACGCTGAGGCCTTGGAGAACGAGGAGCTCGCCACCGCGCCGTTGCGCAACGCGAAGGCAACAGACACCTTCATCCTCTCTGGACTTGTGGATACCTTCGAGCCCACCTTCACCTTCCACGGGTTCCGCTACGCCGAGGTGACCGGCTGGCCCGGCGAGCTGACAGCGGCCAGCGTTGAGGCAGTAGTGGTTGGGTCAGAGCTCCGACCGACTGGCTCCTTCGAGTGCTCCGACCCGCGTGTGAACCAACTGGTCCACAACTCAATCTGGGGACAGAAGGGCAACTTCTTGTCGGTCCCGACCGACTGTCCACAGCGGGACGAACGACTCGGCTGGACCGGCGATATCGCCGTGTACGCCGCAACGGCTGCCTACCAGTTCGATATCGCCGACTTTCTACATGATTGGCTGCTCGACGTCGCAGTCGAGCAGCGGGCGGCCGCAGGGGTGGTGCCATGGGTCGTCCCCGACTTATTGAAGTACCAGGCGAAAACCGAGAACCACCTCGCCGCGGTCTGGGCCGACGCCGCCGTATGGGTGCCCGAGGCACTCTGGCGAGCGTACGGAAACATCGAGCGCCTCGCCGAGCACTACCCGGCCATGGTGGCCCACCTCGAGGCCGTCGAGCGCGTGCTCTCGCCGACGGGACTTTGGGACACGGGCTTCCAGTTCGGTGACTGGCTCGATCCGGACGCCCCGCCGCAGGACGCAGCAGCGGCCAAGGCTGACAGCGGCGTGGTGGCGACTGCCTGTGTTCATCGCAGCGCGGCCTTCGCCGCAGAGGTGGCCCGGCTGCTCGGCAACGCACAGCAGGCGCGTTGGGCCAGCCTCGCCGAACGTATCAAGAAGGCCTTCAATACCCACTATGTCGAAGCGGGGATCATCCGCTCCGATTGCGCAACGGTCTACGCGCTGGCGTTGCAGTTTGGCCTGCTCGACGAGGACGAGCGCGGTCGCGCTGCATTACGGCTGGCTCAACTGGTTCGCGAGGCGGGGCACCTTGCAACCACTGGTTTCGCGGGCACTCCTTTCGTCACCTGGGCGCTCTCCGATAACGGCTATACCGCAGATGCATATCGTTTGCTGCTGCAACAGGAGTGCCCGTCATGGCTGTACCAGGTCACCATGGGCGCTACGACGATGTGGGAACGATGGGACTCGGTACTTCCCGACGGCACCCTGAATGACCCGATCATGACCAGCCTCAACCACTATGCTTTCGGGGCGGTGTGCGACTGGCTGTACAAGGTGGTCGCCGGAATACAGCCCGGCGAACCCGGGTACTGCCGGATTCTTCTAAAACCAACTCCCGGACCGGGGCTCGACTGGGTGGAAGCCTCCTATGAGTCGAGGGTGGGTCGCATCAATGTGGATTGGCGCCAGGTGGATGACCAATTCACTTTCAACGCTGCGCTGCCCGCCGGCGTACCGGCGGACATCATCTTGCCGGACGGAACGGAGCTCGAGGTGATCGGTGGTACCCACACGTGGACTTGCGCGCTTAGGTGACCATCTACTATGCGGCGAAGGGGTTTTTCGAGAGCGGAAAATGTGAGGTACATCGCGAAGCCCACGGTACTGGCGTTGTCGGGGTTCGCCTCCGCAGGCTTGACGCTATTGGGTGACGCTCTCGGAATCGCGAGTTGTGCCTCCCCTCATCCGGGAACTGCTCGGAAGCGCTTGCTCTGGTCTGCCAGTCAAGCCGGCAGGAAAGCGAGGTAGACGGGCATGTTGATTGCATTCGGCCTGGTTGTTGGCGTGGTCGCGGCCGCATGGGCGGTGGTCTTCGCGGCCGCCACCAAGGCGAAAAGCGTCAGGGGCATGCTGTTGTCAGTCCTGCTGGCAGTGGTACCGATCGTCTACTTCCTGCTGCCCGGCAATCTCGCTCCACAGCCGGGGGAGGTCTCCCGGTCGGCGGGCTGGATCACCACCCCCGCTGACGGGGTGGTCTTCGCGGTAGTGATCCTGATCGTGGCAGTGGCCGGTTACCTGATAGCCAGCAAGACCGGCCTTACGCGGTCGCTGAGACAGAAGCTCGACGGCTCATCGTCAGGACAGGGAACCGTCCACTGACGCGCGCCGGGACGCCTGCACCACCTGATCGGGTTCGACCCGGAGTGTGGTCAATCCTGGACGTTTCGCCTCCGGTAGGGTCCTGCGACCGACCGGCGCGTGCTGCCCGCGCCGCCGAAACACTGCGCCTCTTCGCCGTAGGGCGTCGCTCCGATCGGGCTGAGGAAAGACTGAAGCCGCCGACCTTCAGAACCCCTCGGCGTCGCGTGTGAGGTACGGGGCTTCGAGCCTGGCGATCTCCTCGTCGCTCAAGCGCAGCTCCACCGAGGCCACCGCGTCGTCGAGGTGTTGCATCTTGGTCGCTCCGACGATCGGGGCGGTGACGGCTTGCTGCTGCCGGACCCATGCCAGGGCGATCTGGGCGCGGGTGACGTCGCGCTCTCCCGCGATCTCGGCCACAGCGGCCGCGATCCGTCGGTCGCCTTCGACGTGCTGGTGATAGAGCGTCTGCCCGAACTGGTCGGTCTGGCTGCGGGCTGTGGACTCGTCCCAGTCCCGGGTCAGCTTCCCGCGGGCCAGCGGTGACCACGGGATCACTCCAACGCCCTGGTCGAGGCAGAAGGGGTGCATCTCCCGTTCCTCCTCACGCTGAATGAGGTTGTACTGGTCCTGCATCGAGATGAAGCGCGTCCAGCCGCCGGCGTCGGCGCTGTACTGGGCCTTGGCGAACTGCCACGCCCACATCGACGACGCACCGATGTAGCGCGCCTTCCCTGAGCGGACCACGTCGTGCAGCGCCTCCATGGTCTCCTCGATCGGCGTCTCCGGATCCCAGCGGTGAATCTGGTAGAGGTCGACATAGTCGGTGCCGAGGCGGCGCAGGCTGTCGTCAATGGCGCTCAGGATATGTGCTCGGGAGAGGCCACCACCGTTGGGTCCTGGCCGCATGCGGCCGTGCACCTTCGTGGCGATCACCACATCTTCGCGAGTCGCGAAGTCGGCCAGCGCTCGTCCCACGATCTCTTCACTGGTGCCGTCGGAGTAGACGTCAGCGGTGTCGAACGTGGTGATCCCCAGCTCGAGGGCGCGCTGGATGAACGGCCGGGACAGCTCCTCGGAGAGAGTCCACTCGTGTCCTCCACGGTCCGGCACGCCGTAGCTCATGCAGCCCAGGATGATGGCTGACACCTTCAACCCGCTCGAGCCCAGTCGGATGTACTCCATGATGTGTCAGCTCTCCTGTCGGTTCGTGAATGCCTCACCACACTAGGCCGCCAGTGGCCCGCTTCCGAGAACCACAGGGATCACTCCAGAACTGGCTCTCCGACGACACTTGAGCTGGCCAACCGGACCCGCTCGACCGCCTTGCTGTGGGCCATTGCCAGCACCCACCTCAACACACTGCCATTGCCGGGACGGTAACGAGCAGATTGCCGCCAGACGTCCACGTACACGTCCTGGGTGACCGTGGCTGCGAGGTCGGTGGAGCGCACGACCGACAGCACAAGCCCGTAGATCCGAGACGAGGTCAGGTCGTACAGCTCGGCGAGGGCTTCTTCATGCCCGCAGGAGGAGCGCGTCAGTAGTTCGAACAAGTGCGCGGCGTCCGCCTCGTGCTGGGTCCGGGCCAATTCCGCCGGCGAAGGACCGCTCGCGGGGCTGCCATGCCTACGCGAGGGAAGGGTGGCCGACCATCGGTACGCGGCGTAGCCGTCCGAGGTCAGGCCGCCACTAACCTCGGTCATGCGAGAGCCGATCGAGCTGTTGGGCGGCTGAACCGATGCCTGGGGCCAGCTCTTGGACGCCCTCGGTGAGATTCGCCCCAAATGCGCCACCTGCGTAGACCATCGGAGGGTTCTCGAGATTGACCAGGCGTTCGGCGACCGCCACCGCGGCTGGTCGGTCTTCGGGGGTGACGACCGCCAGGACGGCTGCCCGGGCTGCGTGGCTGCGTACGGCGGTCTCCCAGCTCGCCACCGGAATGTTGGCTCCCAGGTAGAGGACGTTCGAACCTCTCCTGCGGATGGCGGTGGCGAACGCCAGGGCCCCGAGCTCGTGCTGGCTGCCCGGGGGCAGTCCGACCACCACCGCGGGGCCTTGGGACCTGCTGCCAGCGGCGTTGAAGGCCGCCGAGAGCCGCCGATGAACGGCGTGGCTCGCCAGGTGCTCTCCCGCGATATCGATCTCGCCGAGCGCCCAGCCCTCTCCGAGTGCCTCCATTGTGGGGAAGAGCCACGAGTCGACGACATGCTCGAACGACCCGAGAGCGAAGCCGCCATCCAGGTTCTCCTCTATGCCGGCAAGATCCAGCCGTGCTGCCGCACCCAGGAAGCGGTTGAGGTAGGTGGCTGCGTCCGGCTGGTCGCTTCCGTTCACGTTCGCGTCACCGACTCCCGCGTGAACGGCTCGCGCGTCCCGGGTGGCAGGAATCGTCTCCGTGCGGACGGCCTCGGCAGCCGCCGCAGGGGACCAGCCGTCGTCGACAAGCTGACGCATGGACACGATGCGCGCCAATGCCTCCTGGTCGTACAAGCGATACCCGGACTCGCTGCGTAGGGGAGTGAAAACGCGGTACCGGCGCTCCCAGGTCCGCAAGGACGTCTCCGGCACGCCCGTGAGCTCAGCGGCCCGCTTGATCGTGTACATGGTTCTTAGGGTATGCCCAATGTTACCTTTTGCAAACCCTAGGCACCGAGCGCTCCGGCGAGGAAGGCATTCCCGAACTTCCGGTTCGGATCCCTGGTGTCACGCAACAGCCGAAAGGCCTCCCACCTGGGCTGCAACGGCGCGAGTACTGCGGCGTCCGCGTGGAAGAGCTTGGCCCAGTGGGGACGGCCACCGAGGGGGAGGAGCAGCTCCTCAATGCGGGGGAGGAGCGGGAAGACGAGGTCGGGGATGTCCCGCCACGTGAAGCCGATGGCGAGCACATCGGTCTGGTAGGCCGGGGACAGCCAGAGCCCGTCGGCGGCGACGGTCCGAAGCTCGGTCATGTGCAGGGCAGGGGCCACGTCCGCACTCATCGTGCGCAACGCCTCGACTGCTTCGACCGCGCGCGCTCTGGGGACGAAGTACTCGCTCTGCAGTTCTTCCCCGACGCTCGGCACGGCCGCCAGACGGAAGTGCGGGAGCCGGTCCCAGGCGGGTCCCGGGATAGCGATCGGCGTCGTCCGCGTCTCCACCCCGATGTCGGCAGGACTCTGCGGCTGGACGGGCGCACCGAAGAACTCCGTGCGGCGATCCAGCGTCCGGGATTTGACCAGGGCGTTCACGACCGAGCCGGTCCAGGGTGTGAAGAGGCTGACGGAATAGGCCGCGGCGAAGACGTCGGCAAGGTGGTCCACGGCCCGGTCCCACGCGAGCCCGGCGAAGGAGTCCTGGAGGATGTCGAACGCCGGCTCCACCGCCATCGTCACCCGCGTGACGACTCCGAGCGCCCCGTAGGACATCACGGCCCCGGCGAGGTCGTTGCCCTCGATCCGGAGCACCTCTCCGTCCGCCCCGACGACCTCGAGCGCCCGGACGAGGGTGGCGAGCATGCCGATCGTGTCACCCGACCCGTGGGTGGCGGTGGCAACGGCGCCACCGAGCGAGATGTGCTGCAGGGACGGCATGGCGGCGATCGCCCAGCCCAGCTCGTGCAGCTGGCGTCCCAGGTCTCCCAGCCGGATCGCGGATCCGACGGTCACGGTCCGGGCGTCCGGGTCGACGACGAGGTCGGGTGCCATGCGATCGAGGGCGACGATGACGCCATCGGAGTCGGCGCACGGGCTGAACGAGTGACGGGTGCCCAGCGCGTGCACCCGGTTGGCGCCGCCGACGACCGCCTGCAGTTCCTCAAGGGATGCGGGGTGGGTGACCGGCGCCGAGTAGGTGAGGTTGCGGGCCCAGTTCTGCTCGGCTGCAGCCATGCGGGCCACTCTAGCTATGGCAGGCCGGCATGGCCGACCGACTATTGCGAAAGCTGCAGCTCCAACCGGTCGAGCAGGGTTTCCAAGGCCGTTTCGAACTCTTCGTCGCTGTGGTCCTCGCTGAGGATCTGACGTAGTCGGGCGGTCTCGGGCTTTTGGCGAAGGTCGACTTCGCCGTGTTGGTGTGGCACTTGGGCATCGCCTTCGTCGAGGGGGACCTCGACCGGTGACGTTTTCGCCCCGCGGGTGGCAGCTTCGAGCAGGAGGTGTCCGAGCAGGAAGCTGCTGAATGAGCGGTAGGTGGTCACGGTTTGTTCGTCGGTGAAGCCGTGTTTTTTCAGGTTGGTCAGGAAGCCTTCGACGAGGTCGAGGCTGCGGAGGGGGGGCCGTAGCCATGGCGCGGCGGGATGACGGGTGGCGATCAGGGGGAAGGCCTTGGCGTGGTCGGTGGCGATCCGGCGCATGAGATGGGCCAGGGTTTGTAGGTAGCCCTGCCAGCTGATGCTGGCGACGTCGCTGGCGAGCTCGTGGTGGATGTCTTCGAGCAGGGTGTCCACGACTGCTTCGAGGAGGTCCTCGCGGCCAAGGACGTAGCGGTAGAGCGCCATCGGCACGACGTCGAACTCCCGGGCGAGTGCCCGCATCGTCAGGCCATCCGGCCCGGCCCGGTCAACCACTGCGATCGCGGTTTGCACGATCACGTCGCGGCTGAGCCCCTTGCCCTCACTCACCGAATCCGATGAAGCACGCATTTTGTCACCACTTCCTGGTGACCGCAGCCTAGCCAGTGCAGAGCCGGCCTTGCCAGCAACCTCGCCGAGCCGTGCACGGCCGGGGACTGGAATGCGTCGCATTACTCATTGATCCCCCGAACGACCCGTGTACACTGTAAGTGTACAGCGTACACACCACCGGGGAGGTGAGGCCGAAGCTTGCCAAACAACGTTGTTCGATTACCCGAATCGGCGATGACGACACACCTCTGTGTCCGGCCATCTTGACCGGTCGCCCTTCGCTGGCGCGTGGCGCCGCCGGGCGGCGTCTTTCAACTCAGAACCAGCAACAGAACGGATGGATCGATATGAGCATTTCTTTGGACCAGCTGAACCAGATCATGGACCACGGCCAGGTGGTGACCTCCGATGGTGACAAGGTCGGATCCCTCGGCCAGGTGTACGTCGATGACGTCACCGGTACCCCGAACTGGGTGACGGTGAAGTCGGGACTTTTCGGGACGAGTGAAACCTTCGTCCCCATTGACGCGGCCCGTCTTGACGGCTCCAACCTGGTCGTCGACTACGACAAGGCGACCATCAAGGACGCCCCCCGCATCGAGTCCGACGGCAGCCTGAGCGAGGACGAGGAGCAGCACCTGTACCGCCACTACGGGCTGGACAGCACCTCGAACTTCGCCAGCGACCGCACCGATTCCGATGCCGTCGGCTACGACAAGTCCGGACCGGAAACCGATTCGGCCATGACCCGCTCCGAGGAGCGCCTGAACGTGGGCAAGGAGTCGGTGGAGACCGGCAAGGCGCGGCTGCGCAAGTACGTGGTCACCGAGAACGTCACCCAGACGGTGCCGGTGAGCCACGAAGAGGTTCGGCTCGTGCGTGAGCCGATCACCGACGCCAACATCGGCGACGCCATGGCCGGCCCGGAGATCAGCGAAGAGGAGCACGAAGTGGTCCTCCACGCCGAACGGCCGGTCGTGGAAAAGGAAGCCGTCCCCGTGGAACGAGTCCGCGTGGACGCAGACACGGTCACCGAGGAGCAGACAATCTCCGCCGATGTCCGCAAGGAGCAGATCGAGTTCGAGGACTCCTCGGGCAGGAGCAACGACCGCCGCTAGAGCTCCTCACGGACATGAACTGACGAATACCGGGGCAACCCTCAAGCATCGGCCGGCGCGAGAATGACGCCGGCCGATGTTTCCGTGTCCAGGACGTCTTCGACAGCGCGGACTGGTGCTCGTCGGCCGACCGGGATGACTCAGGGCAGGACTGCGGGCGGCCGGATCTCCGGTGCCAGGACCACCCGATTGCGCCCCTCACGCTTGGCGCTGTAGAGCGCGGCGTCCGCCCGGGCGAGAAGGCTGCTCAGATCGCTCACGTCGGCTCCGAACTCGACGGCGCCGAGCGACATCGTTATGTCGACGCCGCCGGGTCGCCCCTGCTCGACGGCTGCCCGAATCCGTTCCGCGACGCGACCAGCCTCGGCGAGGTCGTGACCGGGGAGCAGCACCAGGAACTCCTCGCCGCCCATGCGGTACACCAGCTCGAACCGGCGGACGGTCTTGCGGATCAGGTAGGCCACGTCACGAAGCACGTCGTCGCCGCGCTGGTGTCCGTGCGTGTCGTTGACGTGCTTGAAGTGGTCGATATCGCCGGCGACGATCGCCAGCGACGTGCCGTCCCCCATGACGCGCGCCTGATCTATGAGCTGGGAAACCCGGTCCTGGAGACTGCGGCGGTTCAGCAGGCCGGTGAGCGGGTCGATTGTCGCCTGGCTGCGCTGGGCGATCTCACGCGCAGCCATGGAACGGGCGAAAAGGACGATCGAGATGAAGCCGACGAAGCAGGACAGCATCAACCAGGGGTAGCCCACCAAGCCGTTCCAGTCCAGGACGATAATCGGCAGCACACACAGCAGAAAGCCCACCACCGAGAAGCGCATGGCCTTGCGGGGCGAAAGAAGGCTGAAGAAGATGAGGGAATAGGCGACGCACAGCGGCAGCAGGAAACTGTCAGCCCCACCGGTCGTGGCGGCGGCCACCCCGAGGCAGCCCATCCAGAGGACTTGGCCGACAGCGTAGATGTTCTCCGAGATCGGCTTGCCGAGAAGCAGCGACAAGGGTGACGTGAGGGCGGCGACTCCAACGAGAAGGAACGGAATCCAGCCGAAGGTGGGCGCGGCCAGGGCGAGGTAGACGGCGAGGATGACCGAACTGGCCGACGACTGCACCCATTGCAACCCGTGCGTGACGGCATAACGCTCGTCGCTCAGGAGGCGTTCGTCGTCGAATGCCAGCGAAACCGCGCTGCTCTTCGGGGTGTCGCGCACCCTGGCCAGTGAACCTCGCCGGTTCCGGAAGCCGTCGAAGGCGTTCGAACCCATCAGCGCTTCCTCGTCTGCACGTCGTCCCCGCTGGTACCGGACGCCAGAGGGGCGAGCCGACAACCGGCGATGACACTCAGGTGGCGCGGCTACCTCGAATGTTGGCTGCGTCTTCTCGGTAGAACGATTCCACATTCGTTGCTGCCTATCGAAGCCTCACAGCCACCGGTGGTCCTCGCCATACTTCGAGGACATTTCCATGCAGAAAATGGTCACGTGTACCAAGACGACGACAGACCACTGCGTCACTGCGGGTGCGACACGAACCCGGCACTTGCCTCAAGATTCCCGGCGGGATGGGGCTGGTCCGCAGCTGGGAACTCCTGCGCCAGCGTGATTGTTCCGGGCGAGAAGGACTGACAAGGTGAAGCCGTGTTGAATCAGGTTGCCGAGGGCGTCTGGGTCCGGCAGAGCTCGTGGGTGTGGAGCAATGCCATCGTGGTGCGCGCAGCTGACGGGCTGGTCCTGGTGGATCCCGGCATCGCCGGTTCCGACCTCGACGAACTCGCCGATGACCTGGACCACCTCGGGCTTCCGGTCGTGGCCGGCTTCTCCACCCACCTCCACTGGGACCACCTGCTGTGGCACTCCCGGTTCGGCGACGTGCCACGGTACGCGACCTCCGCGGCAGCCAACGCGGCTGCTGCGGTCCGGGAGCGGGCGCAGGCGATGGCAGCGGACAGTGCCTCGGGCATACCTCTGGGGTTGATCGGGCTGACGGTCCCGCTGCCCACAGATGGGGGAGCGATCCCCGGCGAGATCATCGAGCACGAGGCACACGCCGTCGGCCACGCGGCGGTCCTGCTCGCCGATCGTGGAGTCCTGCTTGCCGGCGACATGCTCTCCGACGTGCTGATTCCGATGCTCGATCCACGCCGCCCCGGTCAGCTGGCCGCCTACGAGGACGCACTCGAGCGGCTGGCTGAGGCGGCCAGCCACGTCGAGGTCGTGGTTCCCGGCCACGGCGCCGTAGCCCGGGGTCCTGAGGTGGCGGCCCGATTCGCCGCCGACCATGCCTACCTGGATGCCCTGCGACGAGGAGGGGAACCGGCGGACCCGCGCCTGGCACAGGACTGGCTCGCCGGCCCTCACGCATCGAACCTTGCGCAGGCCCAAGACGCAGGCGACTAGGCCCGCAGCGTCCTTGCCTCCCAACCGCTCACCGGTCGCGCCTGCCGGCTTCGTGGAGCAACCGCACCTCGGCCGCGGCATCCAGCCCGATGGCGGCCCGCTCCGGGTGCGCAGGAGCGGGCAGGCCTTCGGCCTGCAACCAGGCCCACGTGTCCGACACCGTGTCCCCTATCGGTCGGCACGTGAGGCCCTCCGCGAACACAGCCGACACGTCGCCGTCGTGCAGGCCGGCGTACTCACCCGTCGGCGGGACCCAGATGGGCAGCTCCGTCCAGGGAGCGACCCCGGCAGCCTCCACCGACTTGGGGCTCACCCAGACGAACTCTGCGTCCGATCCGGTCACCGTGCGGCATTGCTCCAGCAGTTCGCCCATGGTGGTGTGGTCGCGGCGGCTCGCCACATTGAAGACGCCGGTAACCGAACGCCGGGCGGCCCCGAGCACCCATTCGGCCAGGTCACGAGCGTCGATGTACTGCAAGGGCCGGTCCGACGGCCCGGGACAGGGCACGGGCCCGCCCCGGCTGATCCGGTTGAGCCAGTAGGGCAGCCGGCCCACCCGCTCGTATGGCCCAAGCACCAGACCGGAGCGGGCCAGCAGCACCGGGCCGCCGAACCCTTCCAGGGCCGCCAGTTCGCCACCCCGCTTGACCGCCGCGTAGTCGGAGACGTCGTCGCTCCCGGGATCGCCGGCCACCACCGGCGCCGATTCGTCTGAGCCCACCGGAATGGGCCACGCGTAGACCGACCGGGAGGAGATGTAGGTGTAGTGGCCAGCCCGGGAGGCGAGCAGCCGGGCACTGTCCCGAACGGCGCGTGGCGCCAGCGACCAGGTGTCGACGACAGCGTCCCACTCGCCGTCGCTGAGGGCCCCAGCAAGGGCAACCGGGTCGGTGCGATCGGCATATCGTGCCGACGCCCCGGTCGGGGGTGGCCCGCTGGTGCCTCGAGTCAGGGTGGTGACGTCGTCCCCGCGGGCAAGCGCGGCCTCAACGAGGGCTCGTCCGACGTGGTGTGTTCCGCCAAGCACCAGGATTCGCATGCGCCGACTCTGCCCGCACAAAGCCGGGACCGGCAAGGTCGGTGAAGGCCGCGGCATCGCGAGAATTGTAGGCGGGGCGGAAGTCCCCCCGGATATCCGCCCCGCTAATCGGCGCCGCTTCGTTCCCCCCCGGAATCGTGGGCCGCCGTAGATGAAGCCTAGCTGGGCGCTGTGGTGGAGACCTGCGCCTGGCCTGCGTAGTTCTTACGTCACCCTTTCGGGTGACCCGGGGCCGTTTATTGCCTAGTGGCACCGGCGTTGCGGGCAGACAGAACGGGCGTGCGAGGCTAGGCCAGCGCTGTCGACCATCGCTTCGACCCGGGGCGAATCTCGACGCCCCCCGGGTTCCACAGCTGCAGGTCGTCCCACAGCACGAGGAAGCTTCCCCGCGTCCGCCATGCGAAGAACGCCGCGAGCAGTCGTGGCTCGTTCATCTCGGTGCGCTCGTAGCCGAGGAACGAACTCGCCTGGCGCGGACAGACCACGATTCCGTACACCACCGGGGTGCCGACCTGCTGGCCCTCGGTGCGGTCAGGAACGAACAACCGGACGTCGTTGAGGTAGCCCACCCTCCGTCCGTTCTCGAGCACTTGGGCTCCGAGCAGGTCACCCAGGAACATGACGTCCTCCCGGGATCCTTCCGATCACATTGTCGGCCAGCCAACCCTCGAGCCAGCCGACGTCCAGGCTCGAGGACGGCACGGCAAGGTGCAGGGCGGACCCGATCGTCGCCAGCGTGTCCCAGCCCACGCGCGAAGGATGGCCCAGGGGACGGCGCTGCCCGAAGATCCGGTTGAGCAGGATGGGCCCATGGACGAGGTTGCGTACGGCCGGGGGGAGCGTGCCGGGCTCGATCACCCGCTCGGTCAGGTCGTCGAGTTCCAGGTCGTCGACGACTCCGACGGGGTCGCCGTCCACGTCCAGCACCTGGCGGTCCAGCAGGCTCAGGCGGGCGTCCAAGAGCTGCC
>Ga0366805_1050_pt1 | contig 13961 bp, 11 predicted proteins | sample TotcelN113001L13_FD_207036 | JGI IMG/M metagenome (GOLD analysis project Ga0366805, IMG submission 207036) | Enriched cells from coal bed in the Powder River Basin, Montana, United States - Total cells N11 rep3 HSBNCT.N11.300.1.L13 ... | reverse complement strand
GACGTTCTCCCTGCCGACCTCACGGCGCACCTGCCGGGCCGCCTCGAGGAAGGGCAGCGACTCGATGTCACCGACGGTGCCGCCGATCTCGTGGATCACCACGTCGACATCCGGGCCGGCCATGGCCAGCATGTCGTCCTTGATCTCGTTGGTGATGTGCGGAATGACCTGGACGGTGTCACCCAGGAAGTCGCCGCGGCGTTCCTTGGCGATGACCCGGGAGTACACCTTGCCCGTGGTCACGTTGGCTTCCGCGCCCAACGGCACGTTCAGGAAGCGCTCGTAGTGGCCGATGTCCAGGTCCATCTCGGCGCCGTCCTCGGTCACGAAGACCTCGCCGTGCTGGAACGGGTTCATGGTGCCCGGATCGACGTTGAGATACGGGTCCAGTTTCTGCATGGTGACACGCAGTCCCCTGGCCACCAGAAGGCTGCCGAGGCTTGACGCCGTCAGCCCCTTGCCCAGTGAGGAGACGACTCCCCCAGTTACGAATACATGCTTGGTCTTAGTCGAGGTCCCCACGGGATTCCAACCTATCGTTGAATCAGTGCCCTGGGCCAACCGGCCGCTTTGCTGGACACCGACCGCCGGTCGCCACCGGCCGCGGACACGGCAACGGCCGCCCCTTCAGATGCCGGGGCGGCCGTCATTGGTCGTCGGCTCAGCCGAAGAACGCCTCGTCTGCGCGATGGCTCACAGCTTCGTAGAAGGTCCTCGCAGCTGCCTTGCAGGTCGCGCGGATGGGAGCCTTGATGATCCCGCCGAACTTCCGGTCGCACTGGATCTTCATGTTGGAGTAGAACCGAGAGTCGATCCTGTTCTTGGTGGTCCGCGTCGGGCTGAACTTGGGGTGCGTGCCCGGCGTCGTGGTGTTCTTGCCGAAGTTGCGGTAGCCGAAATCGTGCCGGTCGCACGAGCTCTCGAAGACCTTTCCGTACACCTTGATCACCACGCCGAGCCCACCAGCGAGGAGCACCTTGTTCGGCACGCTGCAGCCGTCGTTGCCCCAGTTCAGCGACGAGGGGTACTTGGCCTTGTAGTGGGCGTAGTTGGACCCGCCGACCGTCTCGAAGGCGACCGCTGTTGCGGCGGCCTTGAGGGTGGCCCTGGAAGTGGCCGATGCCGGTGCAACCAGGCCCAGGGAGGTCACGAGCACGAGAATCACGGTTGCGAGGCTGCGGGTGAGCCAACTCTTCATTTGTTTGGTCCTTCCGGTCTTGGCCGGAGGTGTCCGGGCCACTGCCATCCTCGTGACGCGACCTTCACCGCGATAGCCCGTGGAGGCAGAAGTAAATTACTTCTCGACTGTCCCCTGACCCCGACCCTGACTAGGGTGACCGGTGATGACGCGCAACCGTGCAGAGGACACCCGCCGACTCCTGATCACGATCGGGCTGCGGCTGCTTCACGAACGCGGACCCTCTGCTGCGGTCGGGCACATCCGGCTGAGCTCGGTGCTGCGTCGCGCCGGCCTCACCACCGGTGCCGCCTACCGGATCTGGGAGGACCAGACCGCCTACCAGCGCGACCTCGCCCTGGAGGCCGTGCGTTTCCGCGGTTCCGGCTCCAACGAGGGAACAGTGGCTGCGGTGGTCCCCGAGATCCTCGATCCGGCAGGAACCTGGTACGAAGCAATCCGGCGGGGGGCAGAGGCGAACCTGCGCAGCTACCCGGAGGATGTGGCCTTCCTCACCTCGCTGGCCATCCGGGCCAGTTCGTACAACGACCCCGAGCTGCTCCAGGCCGGCCTGCAGCGCCACGCGGAGGCGCTGTCCTCCTACAGCGAGCTGTACGACACCGTGCTGCGCTGGAGCGGGAGGAGGCTGCGGCCGGGCTTCACCCTCCACGATCTTGCGGCATCGATGGCGGCCATTTCGGAAGGGTTCGGGCTGCAGAACGCTGCCGGCGTGCCCCACGAGCGCCTGCAGCTCGACGGTGAGGCAGACGGCCCCGGAGACCGGGAATGGTCGCTGCTCGCTGTGTGTTCGGTCGCTGTCTGCGAGCAGCTCACCGAACCCGACCCCGACGCGCAACCCTTCGACCCTGCGGAACTTCCCCGGCGCTGGCTGGACGCCGGCGCAGCGTCAGCCGGCGACGGAGGCCAGCAAGTCGCGGGCGTGGGCGAGGGCTGAGTCGCTGGAGTCCAGGCCGCCCATCATCCGCGCGAGCACCTCCACCCGCTCCTCGGCCTCGACCAGGCGGACACCGCTGGTGGTGACCGACCCGTCGTCTGCCTTGCTCACCACGTAGTGCCGATCGGCAAACACGGCCACCTGGGCGAGGTGGGTCACCACGATCACCTGGCTGCGCTCGGCAAGACGCGCGAGGCGACGGCCGATCTCGAGGGCGACGGCACCGCCGACGCCGGCGTCCACCTCGTCGAAGACGAAGGTCTCGCCGCCGGCCTCCGTGGCGAGGACGACCTCCAGGGCCAGCCGGACGCGGCTGAGTTCACCGCCGGAGGCCACCTTGCCCAGCGGTCCGGGGGTGCTGCCCGGATTGGCGGAGAACAGCAGGTTCACCTGGTCGCCGCCGTGAGGGCCGAGCTCTGAGGGCGTCAGTTCGAAGATCAGCCGTGAACGCGGCATCGCGAGGGCGACCAGTTCTCCGGCCACCAGGCCGGCCAGCTGCGTGGCAGCAGCGGCGCGCAGCGCGGAGATCCGGCTGGCCGTTGCGGCCAGCCGTTCGTCGAGCGCAGCCACCTGTGCCCTGAGGTCGGTGATGCGGGTGTCGCCGGCGTCCAACTGCATCACCCGCGTGACGGCCTCCGTCGCCCAGGCCAGCACCTCGTCGACCGTGTCGCCGTACTTGCGCGTGAGGTGCCCCAGCTCGGCCCTGCGTCCGGCGATCCACTCCAGCCGCAACGGGTCGGCGTCCAGCCCCGCGGCATAGGAGGCGACGCCGGAGGCGACGTCAGCCAGCGCGGCCGCAGCACCTTCGAGTTGCTCGGCCAGCGGAGCGAGAGTCGGGTCCTTCTCGACGGCCGGGCCGAGCGCCTTCCTGGCGGCGCCGACGAGCCCAAGGGCATCGGGGGTCTCGTAGTCGTCCTCGTCGCCGGCCAGCGCGGTCAGGGCGCCATGCGCTGCCAGCCGCAGGTCGTCGACGGCCTGCAGCCGGACCGTCTCGGTCGCGAGGGTGACGTCCTCTGCCGGCTGCGGATCGGCCCTGGCGATCTCCTCCAGCCCGAAGCGCAGCAGGTCCAGTTCCCGGGCGCGGGCCTGCGACTGGGTGGTCAGCTCGGACAACTCGGCTGCCGCGGCCCTCCGTGCGGCGTACTCGAGGCGGTAACCGGCGAGCTCTGCTGCCAGCACCGGCCCGGCATAACGGTCCAGCACCTCGAGCTGGCGTTCGGCCGACCCCAGTCGGATCTGTTCGGACTGCCCATGGATGGTTGCCCACTCGCCGACGACCGCAGACCCGGTACCCAGCGGCACCTGCGCACCGCCGACGGTCATCCGCGACCGGTTCGCTCCGACCTGGCGGCTCACCAGCACTTCGCCGTCCTCGGTTTCCGCGCCCAGTTCCGCCAGTTCTGCTGCGGTCTCGGGGCCCACCAGCCAACGACCTTCGACGAGGGCCCGGGAAGCACCATTGCGGACGAGCTTCGGGTCAGCCTTCGCCCCGGCCAGCAGTGCCAGTCCGGTGACGATCATGGTCTTGCCTGCGCCGGTCTCTCCAGTGACGGCCGTGAAGCCGGGACCGGGCTCGATGGTGGCCTCGCCGATCACGCCGAGATCGGCGATCCTCAGCTCAGCGAGCATGGGTGGCGTCCCTTTCGGCAGCGCCCCTCCAGCCGTCGACGGGCAGGCCGAACTTGCGGACCAGTCGGGTGACGAACGGCTGCTCACCGGTGCGGGCGAGCAGCAGCTTGCGCTCCCCCAGCCTGGCCTCGATCTCCATGCCTCCGGTGACGTCGGTCGTGCGCCGGCCGTCGCACCAGACCACCCCGCCCGGGCTCCCGCCCGGCAACACCTCGATGGAGACAACGGTGCGGTCGCTCAGGACCAGCGGACGGGCGAACAGGGCATGCGCGCTCAAGGGGACGAGGAGAAGGGCGCTCAGCTCCGGCCAGATCACCGGGCAGTGCGCAGAGAACGCGTAGGCCGTGGAACCGGTGGGCGTGGCGACCAGCACCCCGTCGGTGGCCCAGCGGGACAACGGCCGGTCGTCGATGCGCACCAGCACCTCGATCATGCGCTCACGTGCCAGTTTCTCCACCGACACCTCGTTGATGGCGAACGAGCGCCACAGTTCCTCGCCCCCACGCTCGGCGCGGACGACGGTGTCGATGGTCATGCGTTCCTCTACCTCGTAGGCGCCACGAGCGACATGGTCGATCAGCTTTCCCACCTGGGAGGACTCCAGCTCGGCAAGGAAGCCCACGTGGCCCAGGTTCACGCCGAGGACCGGGATCTGACGGGGCAGGCACCACTCAGCAGCGCGCAGGATGTTCCCGTCCCCACCGAAGACCACCATCAGTTCGCACTGCTGGCCGTCCAGGTCGAGCAGGTCGGCCTCGGGGACGCGGGCAGCGAGGGCTACGAGGTCCTCCGCGGACGCAACGCAGGTGATCCCGCGCGCGTTCATGCCCGCGATGAACTCCGCGGCGGCTTCCAGGGCGGCCGGGCGCAATGGGTGGAGGGTGACGGCGACGTGCCGACGCTGCGGGTTCACGGGGGAAACATTAACTCGCGCTGGCGACACCGGGCGTGCCGGGCACCAGGTGCAGGAAATACTCGACGTTCCCCGACTCACCGGCCAGGCCGCTCTCTGCCTGCCAGGCCACCCGCCGGCCGAGGGCAGCGGCTGCCGCGGCAACATCGGCGACGGCGCGGGTCCGCCGGGCGGCGTCACGCACGACGCCCCGGCTGTCGAGGCCTTTTCTGCCCACCTCGAACTGTGGCTTGACCAGCAGCAGGGCTGACCCGGTGGGTGACAGCACGCCGAAGAGCGGCTCCAGCAGCATTCGCAGCGAGATGAAGGAGACGTCGCCGACGATCAGGTCGACGGGTTCACCGCCGACGTCTTCGAGGGTGAGGTCGCGCAGGTTGAGTCCCTCACGCACCACCACCCGGGGATCGGCACGCAATTCCGGCACGAGTTGACCGTGGCCCACATCCACGGCGTACACGATGTGCGCTCCTGCCTCCAGCAGCACCTGGGTGAAGCCACCTGTGGACGCACCGGCGTCCAGCACGCGTGCCGGGACGGTGAGGCCGGCTCCGGCCAGGGCGCCGGCCAGCTTGTGGGCGGCGCGGGAGACGTAGTGGTCGCCGCGGAAGACGTCGATGAGGTCCTCTGGTCCTGTCGGGCTCGACCCCTTGGTTGCCACCTGCCCGTTGACCTGCACGCGTCCGTCCCTGATCGCGTCGATCGCCTGACCCCGCGACCGGGCCAGTCCACGCTCGACCAGTTCCCGGTCGAGGCGCGCTGTCACTGCTGCGGCGTGCGAAGGGCCCGCTGCAGCGCCTCGACGGCTGCAGAAAGCTGCTGGTGATGCTCGGAGACCGGCCCATCGAGGTTCACGCGGGCGAGGACCTCGTCGATGTCCGGGGCCCCGGTGGGAGGCGGCGTTGCTGGCTCTGTCACGGTCGTCAGTCTAGGTCTCGCCGAGCCCGCGGGCTGCCAGGGCTGCGCCAGTCGCCTGCGCCTGGCCCACGGCACGCACCACCACCGGAGTCACGAGCAGGAACAGGTTGCGCTCGCGTCCTCGTGCCCGGGCGGCCTGCCGCACCTGTTCGAACGAGTCCAGCAGGAGGGGCACGGACCGCACCATGATCGCGACGGCCAGACCCACCAGCTCGGGCTTCACGCCGAAGCGTTCGAGTGGGCGCAGTGCCGCGACCAGGGCGTCGATCAGCCCGGGACCCGGGGTGGTGAGGGTGAGGATGCGGCTCGCGTACACGGCGGTGATGAGGTTGACACCCACGACGACGCCGAGGTCCGGGCGTCCCACCAGCACCTGATAGCCGGCGAGGAAGGCGACCAGCACCCACAGCGCAAGCGGCAGGCTCCAGGCGTGCCGCAGGCCGGTCCGGCAGCTCGCGAGCAGCCCAAGGCTCACCAGGAGCGCTGCGAGGCTGACCACCGGATCTCCAGCCAGCAGGGCCGGCACCGTGAGGATCAGGAGCAGCAGGTACTTGTAGCCGATGGGCAACCGGTGCAGCGGGCTGGCACCGGCGACGTACAGGCTGAAGAGGTTCATGGCCGCACGAGCCGAAGGTACGCGGCGATCGCGTCCGCCGGCTCGCCGTCGGCAATCACGTGGCCGGACTCGATGACCAGCACGCGGTCGGCTTCGGCAGCGAGGTCGAGGTCATGGGTGGCGAGGATCACCTGCTGTTCCAACGCTGCGAAGGCCAGCCGGACGCGGTCACGGTTGCGGAGGTCGAGCAGGGTCGTCGGCTCGTCGGCCACGACGATGCTCGGTGCAGCGGCCAGCACGGAGGTGAGTGCGACAAGTTGCCTCTCGCCGCCGGAGAGGTCGTACACGCTCTGGTCGGCGACCTCACCGAGGTCCCGCTCGACGAGCAGCCGAAGGGCCTCGGCGCGGCGGGCGGCGCGATTCCGGATCAGTGGACGCAGGGACAGTTCGATGTCATCGGCAGGGGTGGCGAGCACCAGCTGGGCCATCGGGTCGGTGAACACGAAGCCGACCCTGCGGCGGACGTCACGGCCCTGCCGCCGGGTGTCGAGCCCTTCGACGAGGACGTCACCTTCGGAGGGCAGCACCAGACCGTTCAGCAGCCGAAGCAGCGTCGACTTGCCCGAGCCGTTGGCACCGATCACGGCGATACGGCGCTCGACGAGGTCGAGGGTCGTCGGATGCAACAGCACCCGCCGCCGTTCGCCGCCCGAGGCAGGAATGCTGACGGTGACAGCCGCACCGCGGAGCTGGATCAACTCACGCCAGGGCCGGCTGCCGCCGCACGAGGAGGGCAGGGAACGCCTTGTGGACGGCGACCGCGATGGCCGCGGCGACGAACATCTTGGCGAGGTCACCCGGCCAGAAGGTGAGGTCGAGCAGGAATGCAGCGCCGAAACCCATCTTGGCAACGAGCATCAGGCCCAGGATCCCGGCAGCATGGATGACCACGGACGCGCCCAGGCCGGCGAGAAAGAAGCCGAGGTACTGCCTCGCGCCCCGCCACGAGGCGAAGAGGCTGGCGAGGTAGCCCGCGACGGCGGCACCGATCGGGAACGCCAGCAGGTAGCCCACCGACGGCTTGGCCACTACGGCGAGGCCGGCTGCTCCGCCGGCGAAGACCGGCAGCCCGGCGAACCCGACGGCCAGGTACAGCAGGGTGGCCAGGAAGCCGCGCCACGGCCCGAGCACCAGTCCGGCGAGCACGACGGCAAGGGTCTGGAGCGTGATGGGTACGCCGATCCCGATGGGGATTCCCGGGGTCAGCGAGAAGGCCGCGATGAGCGCGGCGAAGACCGCAACCAGGGCAAGGTCGGTCGCCGGTGTCGTCGTGGCGGTATCAGACACGTTCGTCTCCTCGTGATCGGTGGCCCCGGAAGGATATCGGGCCGGGACGGACTTCAGCCGACGAGTCCGAGGCTGGCAAGGGCAGCGGTGCAATCGAGCGCCGGGTCGTCCCACACCAGTTGCGTGATAGCCCACAGGGCGTCCAGCTGCGTCTCGAGGGTGGTCGGTACCGATTCCAGCCGGACGGTGCCGGTATCGGCATGTGCGACCTGGCCGCGGCAGTCTGCCCGGGCGGGTTCCACCTCGACGGTGCGTGGCGGTTCCAGCAGGGCGCGGACGTCGGCGCCGATGTGCGTGGGTCGCTCCCCGGGTCCGGTGGCGACGAGGTCGGACTTCCCATGGGCGCCGGTGAACACCATCAGGGAGTCCATCCCGGCGTTGGCCGCACCCACGATGTCCGTGTCGATCCGGTCGCCGACGAAGATCGGGCGCTGGGCACCGGTGCGTCGAACAGCTTCGGCCAGCATGGGCCGGAAGGGCTTGCCGAAGATGGTCGGCTGCCCACCCACCGTGCCGGCGACCACGGCGATCGCGCCGCCCGCACCCGGCACGAGCCCGCGTTCGGTGGGACGGGAGGCATCATCGTTCGTTGCGTACCAGCGGGCGCCGGCCTGGATGGCGAGGGCTGCTTCGTCGAGCCGCGGCCAGGTCATTTCCGGGTCGTAGCCCTGCAGCACGGCGTCAGGACTCTCGCCTGCCGTCTGCACCGGAACCAGTCCGGCCTGCTCCACCAGCTCCGCGAGGCTCGCGCTGCCGCTGACGAGGACCTTCGCCCCGCGCGGCAACTCGCTGGCAATGTGGGTGACGGCCACCTGGGCGCTGGTGAGCACGGTGTGGTCATCGGCCTGGAAACCGAGGCTGCTCAGCTGGTCGATGACCACCTGCGCGGAACGCGCGGCGTTGTTGGTGACGAACATCACCACCGTGCCCAGCTCCCGCAGGTCGGCCAGGGCGCCGGTGGCGCCGTCGACCGCCAGGGGTCCGAGATAGATGACCCCGTCCAGGTCGAAGAAGGCGGCGTCATAGGCGTCGATCAGGCGACTCACTGCTCGTCGGTCTCCCCGGCCTCGGCACCGTCGGTCTCATCGATGGCGACCGCGTCGTTCAGGTCGATGAACTCGACCTCAGTGACGGCCTCCTCCGGCTCAACCTCGAGGACCTCGTCCTGGCCCTCGGCTTCGTCCTCGATCTCGGCGTCGCTTTCGACTACGGGCTCTTCCTCGTCCTCGTCGTCGTCGTCACCAACGCCTTCGTCGAAGAACTCCTCGTCCTCGTCGACGTACTCGATGACGATGCCGCGCAGGGCCGCGACCCGGTCAGCGGCGTCCGTGGTCTCGTCGGGGTCAAGGCGGACCACAGCGTCGAACCAGCGTTCGGCCTGTTCGCCATCACCGGAACGCTCGAGCAGGTCGGCGTAGCCATAGCGCAGGCGCGCCCTGGCCAACTTGGTGCCACGGGTGCCGAGTTCCTCGATCTCGCTCTTGAGGATGCGGAGGGCCTCTTCGACCTGACCGGTTTGCGACCTGATGCCGGCCTCCACCAGACGGAGCTCGATCCGGGTGACAACCTCCGGGCCCTTGGCAAGGCCCTCCTTCACCAGGCGCAGCGCGCCCTGGAAGCGGCCGAGGGCGCGCTCACAGTCGGCCATCGCGGCAAGGTAGTCATCGCGACCGGTCATCCGGCGCAGCGCGCGGAACTCGTTCAACGCTGTTCCGAAGTTGCCGGCAGCGTAGGCGGTCTCGCCGGCAGCTTCCCGCGTGATCGGCAGCCGTGCGGCCCGGCGACGGGCAGCTTCGGCGTGGGCGTAGGCCAGTTCGGGGTCGGTGTCGATGAGCTGGCCGGCCATGAGCAGGTGCGCTCCGACGATCTCAGCGTGCTCAGACGTCAGGCCACGGAGCTCAGCGCGGACGCCGCGAGGTAGCTGGCGCAGGTCGAGACCCTTGGGCGTTGCCGGCTCATTGGCCTTGGCGGCCAGGCCCGGACGAGGCGCTTCGCGGGGCGGGCGGGCGTCGGAATAGCGGGACGGACGGGCATCCGGACGTGCATTGACGCCCTTGTAGCCACCGCTGGATGGACGCCTGGGTCCACCCGTGCTGGCCGAGGAGCGGTTGCCAGCAGAACTGGGACGAGAGTCGCCCGTGCGGGCGGGACGAGAGTCACCGGCCGGCTTGTCATACCGGGCGGGACGCGAATCACCAGCAGGCTTGTCATACCGGGCGGGACGCGAATCACCAGCAGGCTTGTCGTACCGCGCGGGACGCGAGTCACCGGCAGGCTTGTCGTAACGGGGACGTGAGTCACCGGCAGGCTTGTTGTACTTATTGGGACGCGAATCACCGGCAGGCTTGTCATAACGACCCGGACGCGAATCACCGGCAGGCTTGTCATAACGACCCGGCCGTGAATCGCCGGCAGCCTTGTCATATTTGCCACGCGAGCCACCGGCAGGCTTGTCATAACGACCCGGCCGTGAATCACCGGCAGGCTTGTCATAACGACCCGGCCGTGAATCGCCGGCAGGCTTGTCATAACGACCCGGACGCGAATCGCCAGCAGGCTGGTTGTACTTGCTGGGCCGCGAATCACCAGCGGGCTTGTCATAACGGCCAGGACGCGAATCACTCGAGGACTTGTCATAGCGCGGACGCGAGTCACCGGTACGGGGACTGTCACCACGCGGCGGCCGACGATCACTGCCACCACCGGCGGAACCGCCAGAACGTCCTTCTGCGGGACGCGAGCTGCGGCGATCACCCGTGGCAGAGTCGCCACGATCCGACCAGGAACTGCCCGTCGAGGGACGACTGCTGCTGCCGCCGCGGCCTGAGGCTGTGTTGCCCCGTCCTGCGCCGGCGCTACCGGTCCTGGGCTTTCCGCTGCTGGAGCGATCGCCACTCGGCTTGCGCGGACCCGACGAGCCCGATCGATCTGGAGTGGGCTTGTTCACCGCACCATCCTGCCCTTCTGCGCTGCACGAGCGCAAAGACTTGTATCTGAAAACCACAACACCCCGTGGAACCGAAGCTCCACGGGGTGTTTTGTGTGTCCGGCGATGTCCTACTCTCCCACAGGTTCCCACCTGCAGTACCATCGGCGCTGAAAGGCTTAGCTTCCGGGTTCGGAATGGAGCCGGGCGTTTCCCTTTCGCCATGATCACCGTAACTCTATGGAGTTATTGTCGGACCTCACCTGTTGGGGGAGGTTCCCGACCGTTGCTCGAGAACCGCACAGTGGACGCATACATCTTTGTAGGAGAACAAGCCCTCGGCCTATTAGTATCGGTCAGCTCCATGCATTGCTGCACTTCCACGTCCGACCTATCAACCCGGTGGTCTTCCGGGGGCCTTACCAGATTATTCTGTGGGAACCCTCATCTTGAGACGTGCTTCCCGCTTAGATGCTTTCAGCGGTTATCACTTCCAAACGTAGCCAACCAGCCGTGCCCTTGGCAGGACAACTGGCACACCAGAGGTTTGTCCGTCCCGGTCCTCTCGTACTGAGGACAGCCTCTCTCAAGATTCCTACGCGCGCAGCGGATAGGGACCGAACTGTCTCACGACGTTCTAAACCCAGCTCGCGTGCCGCTTTAATGGGCGAACAGCCCAACCCTTGGGACCGACTCCAGCCCCAGGATGCGACGAGCCGACATCGAGGTGCCAAACCATGCCGTCGCTATGGACGCTCGGGCAAGATCAGCCTGTTATCCCCGGGGTACCTTTTATCCGTTGAGTGACGGCGCTTCCACATGCCACCGTCAGATCACTAGTCCCGACTTTCGTCCCTGTTCGAGGTGTCCCTCTCACAGTCAAGCTCCCTTGTGCACTTACACTCAAAACCTGATTGCCAACCAGGCTGAGGGAACCTTTGGGCGCCTCCGTTACATTTTGGGAGGCGACCGCCCCAGTCAAACTACCCATCAGGCACTGTCCCTGATCCAGATAATGGACCTAGGTTAGATATCCAGAACAGCCAGAGTGGTATTTCAACGTTGACTCCACACGAACTGGCGTCCATGCTTCACAGTCTCCCACCTATCCTACACAAGCTGTACCGAACACCAATACCAAACTATAGTAAAGGTCCCGGGGTCTTTCCGTCCTGCTGCGCGTAATGAGCATCTTTACTCATAGTGCAATTTCGCCGAGTTCATGGTGGAGACAGCGCCCAAGTCGTTACTCCATTCGTGCAGGTCGGAACTTACCCGACAAGGAATTTCGCTACCTTAGGATGGTTATAGTTACCACCGCCGTTTACTGGGGCTTAAGTTCGGTGCTTCGCTTGCGCTGACACTTCCCCTTAACCTTCCAGCACCGGGCAGGAGTCAGTCCGTATACATCGTCTTTCAACTTGGCACGGACCTGTGTTTTTAGTAAACAGTCGCTTGGGCCTGGTCTCTGCGACCCTCAACGCTTCCGGCAGCTAGTGCCGTGACGTATTAGGTCCCCCTTATCCCGAAGTTACGGGGGTATTTTGCCGAGTTCCTTCACCATGATTCTCTCGATCGCCTTGGTATTCTCTACCTATCCACCTGTGTCGGTTTAGGGTACGGGCCGCTCATAACTCGCTCACGAAGATTTTCTAGGCAGCATAGGATCACCCACTTCAGAAGTCGAAGACTTCCTCGCCGTCATGTCTCAGGATATGTGGGGTGCGGATTTGCCTACACCCCTCCCTACGCACTTAGCCCGGGACTACCATCGCCCGGGATGGGCTACCTTCCTGCGTCCCTCCGTAGCTTGCCTAATACGAAATTGGGTCACAGACTCAAAGCTGCTTGGACCGAAGTCCGCCGCAGCCTCTTGCGTGTTTAGCATTATTCGCCTCGGCAGGGTCGTTATTTCGCGGGTACGGGAATATCAACCCGTTGTCCATCGACTACGCCTGTCGGCCTCGCCTTAGGTCCCGACTTACCCAGGGCAGATTAGCTTGACCCTGGAACCCTTGGATATTCGGCGGACGGGTTTCTCACCCGTCATTCGCTACTCATGCCTGCATTCTCACTCGTGTGCTCTCCACGGCTGGGTTACCCCGCCGCTTCACAGCGCACACGACGCTCCCCTACCGATCCGTGCACCTGGACCACGAAGGCCTGGCTAAAACACGAATCCCACAGCTTCGGCGGATGGCTTGAGCCCCGCTAAATTGTCGGCGCAAAATCACTTGACCAGTGAGCTATTACGCACTCTTTCAAGGGTGGCTGCTTCCAAGCCAACCTCCTGGTTGTCTATGCAACTTCACATCCTTTTCCACTTAGCCATCGCTTAGGGGCCTTAGCTGGTGATCTGGGCTGTTTCCCTCTCGACAATGAAGCTTATCCCCCACTGTCTCACTGCCGCGCTCTCACTTACCGGCATTCGGAGTTTGGCTGAATTCGGTAAGCTTGTAGGCCCCCTAGTCCATCCAGTGCTCTACCTCCGGTAAGAAACACGCGACGCTGCACCTATATGCATTTCGGGGAGAACCAGCTATCACGTAGTTTGATTGGCCTTTCACCCCTATCCACAGCTCATCCCCTCGGTTTTCAACCCAAGTGGGTTCGGGCCTCCACGACGTCTTACCGTCGCTTCACCCTGGCCATGGATAGATCACTACGCTTCGGGTCTAGAGCATGCGACTAAAGCGCCCTATTCGGACTTGCTTTCGCTACGGCTTCCCCACACGGGTTAACCTCGCCACATACCACTAACTCGCAGGCTCATTCTTCAAAAGGCACGCCGTCACCCTTGCAGGCTCCGACGGATTGTAGGCAATCGGTTTCAGGTACTATTTCACTCCCCTCCCGGGGTACTTTTCACCTTTCCCTCACGGTACTTGTCCGCTATCGGTCATCAAGGAGTATTTAGGCTTAACGGGTGGTCCCGCCAGATTCATGCGGAATTTCAGGGGTTCCGCATTACTTGGGGTGACGCTCGAGAGAGATCAACTTACATCTACGGGGGTGTTACCCTCTTTGCCGGAACTTCCCAGAGTCCTTCGACTTCATTGATCTTTTCTTACTCTCTGACCGGTTGACAGCACGGTCTGAACGGCCCCACAACACCCAGCATGCAACGCCTGTCAGCTATCACACATGCTAGGTTTGGCCTCTTCCGCGTTCGCTCGCCACTACTTACGGAATCACGGTTGTTTTCTTTTCCTGTGGGTACTGAGATGTTTCACTTCCCCACGTTCCCTCCAGCTACCCTATATATTCAGGTAGAGGTCGCCGGACATTACTCCGGTTTCTTTCGAGGTTTCCCTATTCGGAGATCCCCGGATCGAAGCTCGTTTACCAGCTCCCCGGGGCTTATCGCAGGTTACAACGTCCTTCATCGGCTCTTGATGCCTAGGCATCCACCGATTGCCCTTAGTAGCTTGTTACATCACTACAAAGATGCTCGCGTCCACTGTGCAGTTCTCAAGAAACGGGCGGGCCCAGGCCACACCCCACATGATGCGAGGTGCAGTAACTGGTCCGCTAGAAAAGCTG
>Ga0366805_1049_pt1 | contig 14149 bp, 10 predicted proteins | sample TotcelN113001L13_FD_207036 | JGI IMG/M metagenome (GOLD analysis project Ga0366805, IMG submission 207036) | Enriched cells from coal bed in the Powder River Basin, Montana, United States - Total cells N11 rep3 HSBNCT.N11.300.1.L13 ... | reverse complement strand
GATGCTGTCCGCCCTCGGTCTTGAGCCGTCCTCTATCCTGCCCGCCTCCACCGGCGTCATTGGCGACCAGCTCAAGATGGACCTGTGGGAAAAGGGGGTCCCCGCCCTGCGGGAAAATCTCGGCCGGGTGGGGCTGGTGGACATGGCCCGGGCCATCATGACTACAGACAGTTTTCCCAAGCTGGCCACGCGCGAGGTGGAGCTTTCCACCGGCACGGTCCGGCTGGCCGGTTTTTGCAAGGGTGCGGGCATGATCTGTCCGAACATGGCCACCATGCTCGGTTTTATCCTCTGCGACGCTGGCGTGGAGCGGCGCTGGTGGCAGGAGGCCCTGACCCGCTGCGCGGACAGGAGCTTCAACGCCATCACCGTTGACGGGGACACCAGCACCAACGACTGCGTCCTGGCCCTGGCCAACGGTGCCGCCGTCGAAGCGAAGGGCGCGGATCTGACCGTGCTTGAGGAGGCCCTGCTCGAAATCTGCCAGGATCTGGCCTACATGATCGTGCAGGACGCCGAAGGCGGAACCAAGGTCATGCGCATAAACGTGTATGGAGCGGCCAGCATGGCCGACGCCCAACTGGCTGCGCGGGCCGTGGGCAACTCGCCGCTGGTCAAGACCGCCCTGTATGGCCGCGACCCCAACTGGGGCCGTATCGTGGCCGCCCTGGGGCGCAGCGGTGCGGAGTTTGTACCTGAGAATGTGATCGTGCGTATCGCGGGGATGACCATTTTTCGTCAGGGCACCCCGGTCAAGGCGGACTGGGACAGCCTCCTGGCCTCGGCCCTGCGTCGCGACACCGTGGACATCGACCTGGACCTTCGTGCCGGAGATGCTGAACTGACGCTGCTGGCTTCCGATTTCACCGAGGAGTACATCAAGATCAATGCTGAATACCGAACCTGATGCCCAGACCATGACGGATCAGAGCTGGAAGCGCCTGGCCGATTTCGTTTTCGAGCTGGGAATGCTGCGTAAAACACCTCGCACTGGATACCAGTTTCTGGGCTCCGGCGCGGAGAACGTAGCCGAGCATTCCTATCGCACCGCCATGATCGGCTACATGCTGGCGCGCAAGGCTGGAGCGGATGTGGCCCGGACCGTTTTCCTGTGTCTTTTCCATGATGTGCACGAGGCTCGCATCGGCGACTTCAATTACGTCAACCGCATCTACAACACCAGCAACCCGGTCCTGGCCTTCACCCACGCGCTGGAGGGTACAGGCCTGCGGGTCGAGGTCCTTGAACTCTGGCACGAGCTGGAGGCCGGAGATACTCTGGAAGCCAGACTGGCCCAGGATGCGGATCAGCTGGATTTTATCGCCAACCTGAAGGAAGAGCGGGACCTGGGAAATCCCTATGCGGCAAAATGGCTTGACCACGCGGTGCTGCGCCTCAAAACGGACCCCGCCCTGGAGCTTGCCCGGGCCATACAGACCACGGATCAGTCCGACTGGTGGTTTGTGCGCCCGGATGAGTCCTGGTGGCGCAAAGGGAACGGCAAGGCTCGCCCCTAGCGGATCATGGCAGCGCCAGAAACAGACAGGTCCCGGCTCGGAAGGGTGGCGCTCAGTTTTTTCCTGGCCCTGTGCCTGCATGCTTTTCCCCTCTGGTTTGTCTTCTTCGGCCCTCTTTACGGCCTCCCCGGCGTCCTTGAACTCAACCTTGAAAGCATCAACATGTACCGCGACCGAATTTTCCGGCAGCGCGAAACCGAGACCCCCTCGCCTCCTGTCTCCGTGCCGCTGCACATCACTGTAAATGTGCAGGCGCAACCTGATACGCGCAAACGGGTCTCCAAGCCGCGCAGCGAAGCGGACCTGACGCGCGCGCGGGCCGTGCAGCGGGTCATTCGGGGCCTGTGGGAGGGCATGTCTGCGGACAGCACCGGGTACGCGTTGGTCAGTCTGCACATCCTCGAGGACGGCAGGATCGGCGAGTTCGTGGTCAACCGCGTGTCGGGGGACGAGGAATTCCAGGCCTTCCTGCTTTCGTTTCTGTCTACGCTGCAGTCCTCTTACGGTGCTTCGGGCGGGCCCGGCGAGGCGCTCTGGATCGAGTGCGAATTCGTCATCCAACCTCTGGCGCGCAAGGGGGCCTCATGATTGTCGCGGTCATGTCCGATACGCATCTTGATCAACCGGACTCCCTGCTGGCCGCGATTTTCGAACGTCATTGCCGTGACGCCGACGTGCTCCTGCATTGCGGGGATTGCGTGGGCGAGGAGACCTGGTCCTTCCTCAATTCCCATCCCAGATTCTACAGCGTGCAGGGCAACTGCGACCAGCCGCCTTTGAACGGGACGCTGCCCCAGTTCCGGGAGCTTGAGCTGGAAGGGTTCCGCCTGGGAATGGGACATGGATGGGGGCCGCGCTCCCGTGTCGGCGATGTCGTGGCCGGCCGGTTCGAGGGTGTGGATATCGTCTGTTACGGACATACGCATATCCGCGACTGGCGGCGTTCAGCAGAAGGCGTGTGGCTGCTCAACCCCGGCTCTCTTTTCTGGTCCAGATCCGGCCCTGGTGGCATGGTCAAGCTGCACCTTGAGCCCGGAGTGGAGCCTGAGCCGGAGTGGATCACCATCTGAGGTCTGCTCCCCTCCACCCCCGTTCTCGCCGCAACGAAAAAAGCCCGCCTCTGGATGAGACGGGCTTTTTGATGTTCTGATGCCGCAGGCTAGTTGTCGAGCAGCGCGGGGTTGGGGATGCGCACATCGGCCTTGGCGCGCAGGTCCGCGATGAAAGCCTGCAGGGTCTGTTCCTGGGCCCTCTGGTTGAGGGATGAGAGCCACAGTTCCTTTTCCGCGGCCCATTCCTCTTCGGTCGGGGGGGTGACCGTGACGGTTCGGGCCAGGACATAACCCTGGGGGAAGGCGTAGGATTCGGGCAGCCACGTTCCCGGCTCGGTTTCGAACGCCTTGACGGCCAGCATCTGGTTCATGCCCAGGCCGCTGATGGTGCCCTGCCGTCCGAAGGGCTCACTCTCCACGGGCGCGGCTCCGGCAGGGGTTTCTCCCTTGCGCAGCAGCTCCAGATCCTGATCCGCGGAGGCCTTGGCCATCTTCAGGGCTTCCTCGCGGACAATGGCCGCCGTGATGTCCGCCTTGAGCTCTTCCAGGGGGCGGGTGCTTTCTGCGATCTGTTCACGCTTGGTGGCCAGCAGATACCCGTCGGCAATGGGCATCGGCGACTGGGTCGTGATGTCTACGGGCAGGTCGAAAAGGAGCTGGACGTTCTCTGGAGAAAGTCCGGGCAACTCCCTGGGTCCCTGGGTCCTGGTGAAGTAGTCCGTCTCCCGGATCGCAAGCTTCAGGCCGATGGCCTGGGCCACGGCGTCCAGGGATTCCCCGGCCAGGACCATCTCCAGGGCCTGGTCGAGGTGGTCCTGCAGGGTCTCCGTCGCGCGGTCCTGGGCGATGATGTCGGCGACAAACTGCCTCACGGCCGGGAAATCCTCGTAGCCTTCGGCTTTAGAGTCCTCCACGCTGATCAGGTGGAAGCCGAACTGGGTGCGGACCGGTTCGCTGACCGCGCCCTTCTCCAGGGCAAAGGCTGCGTCCTCGAAGGGCTTGACCATCCTGCCCCGGCCGAACCAGCCGAGTTCTCCGCCTGTCTGCATTCCGGACGGATCCTCCGTGTACTTTTCGGCCACCTCGGCAAAGGTCTTGCCGGCTTTAAGGTCCGCCTGCGCGGCCTGGATGGTGGCCATGGCCTTTTCCACGTCTGCGGCATCGGCGTCTTCATCCACGCGGACCAGCAGGTGGCGGGCGCTGACCTGTTCTTCGATCTTGAAGCGTTCCTTGTTTTCGGCGTAGTATTTCTCCGCCTCTTCGTCCGAAACGGCCTGCGCGTCGGCCAGGGTTTCAGGAGTCAGGAGCAGGTACTCGATTCTGGCTCGCGCGGGCACTGCATAGCCGGCCTTGCGCGACTCATAGTACTCGGTGACCCTCTCGTCCGTGGCGTTGACCTGGTCCTGGTAGAGCTCCCACGGGTACATCAGGTAGGAGATCACCGCCGTGCTGCGCCCGTAGGTGTGGAAATCGCGGGCCTGGTCCTCTCCGAGGCGGCCGGGGAGTCCCACGTAGGCCTGCAGCTTGTCCATGGTCATGCCACGCATGTATTCGGATTCGAATCTGCCGGGCGTGAGGTTGTTGGCCCGCAGCACGTTCTGGTAGGCCGCCGGGTCAAAGACCTGGCCTTCGTTCTGGAAGGCGGGGATGAGATGAATCTCCTTGGCCAGTTCTTCCTTGGAAACGGTCAGGCCAAGCTTGGCGGCCTGTTGCAGCATCAACTCTTCGACGATCATCTGTTCGAGGATCTGGCGCTTGAATCCCATCTGGGCCAGGACTTCCGCCGTCAGGCCGGGATTCTGGCTGCGCGCGAGTTCGAGGCTTCGCTGCAGGCGCTCCTGGAAAGGCTGGAACTGAATGGGTGAACCGTTGACCGTGGCCACGACAGTAGTGCGGTCATTCTGCGTGCGGTCCATGCCAAAGGCCAAGACAAACACGGCGATGATAATGCCGAAGAGGATCTTTATTCCCCAACTTTGAGCGCCCTGGCGCAGGATATCGAGCATGGAATCTCCGACGAATATTGCAAAGTTAAAAGATTCGAGAATGTCCGGGGATACGGTTATTTTTGCCTGTCATTGACGTAATTGAGCAAACCGCCCGCTTTGATAATGGCTATTTCATTACCCGTCAAATCATGGGCCAGCATGATCGGCCTGCCGTCTGAAGCTGTGGCGCACACCGGAGCTCCGGCCGCCAGGGCTTTGAAATCGAATCGCAGGACGTCGCCCTGGGACAGCATGTCGTAGTCGGCCTGATCGGCAAGGGTCAGGGGCAGGATGCCGAAGTTGATCAGGTTGGCCTTGTGGATGCGCGCAAAGGACCTGGTCAGCACCACGCGCACTCCAAGATGGCGCGGCGCGAGGGCGGCGTGCTCCCGGCTGGAGCCCTGCCCGTAGTTGTCCCCGCCCAGGATGAGGCCCTGCCCGGCGGCTTCGGCCCGGGCCACGAAATCCTGATCCACGCGTTCGAACACGTGGCGGCTGATGGCCGGGATATTGGAGCGCAGGGCCGTGATGGCCGCACCTGCGGGCATGATGTGATCGGTGGTGATGTTGTCGCCGACCTTGATCAGCACCGGTAACTCCAGGGTATCGGGCAGCCGGTCGAAGGGCGACAGGGCCACGATGTTGGGCCCGCGCAGGACTTCAACGCCACTGCCGTCCGCAGGGGGAAAGGCGAAGAGGTGCCGGATGGACGGGGCCGTGGCCGGCAGCGAGGGTTTGGAGACCGGTTTGGTCCACGTCGCCGGGTTGGTGAATTTTCCGTTCAGGGCGCAGAAGGCGGCGGTGATGGGGCTGACCAGGTAGACCTGGCCGTCCTGGGTGCCGCTGCGTCCCTCGAAGTTGCGGTTGAAGGTGCGTGCGCTGACTCCGCCGCTGGACGGAGAGCCGCCCATGCCGATGCACGGTCCGCAGGAGCACTCCATGAGCCGGCCGCCCGCGTCGAGAATGAGGTCGAGCAGGCCTTCGGACATGAGCATCTTGAGCACCTGTTTGGAGCCCGGGGACAGAAGCAGGTCCGTGTTCGGGGCAATGTGCTCGTCTTCAAGGATCTGCGCCACGCTCTGCAGGTCGGAGTAGGACGAGTTGGTGCAGGAGCCGATGGCCACCTGATCCACGGTCAGTCCGTCGAGTTCGGCCACGGGCACCACCAGATCGGGCATGTGCGGCCTGGCGGCCAGAGGTTTCAGGCTCGACAGGTCGATGACGATCTCTCTTTCATATGTAGCCCCGTCGTCGGCGGCCAGGGGGCTGAAATCGGCCTCGCGGCCCATGAGCGCCAGAAAGGCCCTGGTCTGCTCATCGCTGGGAAAGATGGAGGTCGTGGCGCCCAGTTCCGCGCCCATGTTGGTGATGGTGGCGCGCTCGGGCACGCTCAGGGTGGCCACGCCGGGGCCCGAGTACTCCATGACCGCGCCCACGCCGCCTTTGACGGTCAGGATGCCGAGCAGGTGCAGGATGACGTCCTTGGCCGAGGCGTATCCCTGCAGTCGGCCTTCGAGCCGGATGCAAAAAACCTTGGGCATGGTGATGGTGTAAGGCTCGCCGGCCATGGCCAGGGCCACGGAGAGTCCCCCCGCGCCCATGGCCAGGCTGCCGATGCCGCCTGCGGTGGGCGTGTGCGAGTCCGACCCGATGAGGGTCTTGCCCGGTACGGCAAAATTCTCCAGGTGCAACTGGTGGCAGATGCCCGTGCCGGGAGGCGAGAAGACGATGCCGTACTTGGCGGCCACGCTGCGCAGGTAGCGGTGGTCGTCGGGGTTGCGGAAGCCCATCTGCAGGGTGTTGTGATCCACGTAGCTGACGGAGAGTTCCGTCTTGACCCTGGGCAGACCGATGGCTTCCCACTGCAAGTAGGCCATGGTGCCGGTGGCGTCCTGGGTCAGGGTCTGGTCTATTTTAATGGCCACTTCGTTTCCGGGCGTCATGTCGCCTTCCACGAGGTGCGCCGCGATGATCTTTCGGGTGAGGTTTTGGTTCATGCGCGCTCCTTCGATTTTGCCGTTGAATATCTTTTAAAAAAGGCTCCCAGCCGAAGTTGGGAGCCTCTGATTGGCGGGCCTACCACGTCGCCGCAAGCCGCCGGAGCTTGACCTGCAGAAACTGGATTTCCGTGTCCAGGCGCAGCCTGTCCTGCTGCAGCCGGAAGATTTCCGCGTGAAAGGTGATGCCGCGTGCGGGGTCCTCCCGCTGCAGCAAGTCCTTGACCGTGGCTGCGGCCTCTGCCTGCTCTACCCTGAATCGGGCAATTTCCTTTTCTATGGCCTCAATCTGTGGTGATTCTGATTCGTTTACGTTTTGGCTTGTCATCTTGAGTTTCGTCTGCCTGTTCGTCGATGCGTGAAGTATTGATGAAATTCTGGGGGCTTGGAAGGTTCATGAAAATTTTCCAGAACCAGGGCCAGGCCGAGGCGATGTTGTCCGCGTTGGTCATGCAAAGCCCCGGATGGGTAAAGGAGATGAGCGCCCCGGCCAGGGTCCAGTAGGGACCGGGACTCTGCCAGGCCGATTCGCTGACTTTCTTGGCACCCGGCAGGCCGACTTGCAGGAGGCCCGGCTCAATGGCGTACCCGGCACCCAGATTTTCCAGCAGATCCTGCGCGTAATCCACGTCTTCGCGCGTGGTGTCCAGGGTGATGGCGCACGGGCCGCGCAGGCCCATGGACATGGCCAGCACCAAGGGCAGGTATTCCTGACAGGAGGTGATGTCGATGGAAAGTTTCTGGGGCCGTTTGCCCATGACCGACGTTATCCGGTTGCTGCCGACGCTGATTTTGAGCCCGAATTCATGCAGGATGTCCATGATGTAATGGAGATGGGGCACGTACTCGGGCCATTTGCCACGCAGAACCACCTTGCCATCGATAAAGAACGGCAAGACCAGCAAATGCAGGCTCATGAGCGGGTCCACGGGGATGTCCACCGACGTGAGGTCCAGACCGATGGGGGCCGGCGGGAGGGTGATGCTGAGTCCCTCGAACTGGAGTTCCGGGATGTATTGCTGAAGGAAACCGATCCCCTTGCGCAGCAGCTTGCTGTTGGCAAAAGACCCGTCCAGCTGAATCGAGAGGCCGGACTTGTAGGTGGTGGCCGCGACAACCAGGGCGAGCACGAATTTCTTCGAAACGCCCTTAGGGATGGAGATGGTCTCGGGAAGCTGGCCGCTGGTCTCCACCCGGACGGGCAGTCCGTTGCTGTGGGGCTCGACGACGGTCAGACGGGCTCCCAGCTGGGGCAGCAGGTCTTGCACGGGCCGGACATCGTGGAGCTTGAGCTTGGTGGAACCGGTGAACTTGGCGCGGGTTACCTGCCCCAGGGCGAGGCACAGCAACAGATAGAAATGGAACTTGCTCTGCCCTGCGTAGATTATCTTGTTGTCCATGGACCAGAACTGCACGGGCTGGGTTTCGCACTGGCGGTTCTGGAAGGCGAGGTTGAACCCGCCAAGATTGAGCGCGTTGATCAGTTCAAGGGAAATGTCGTTGCCCTGGAACGGGGCAATGGTCATGGGCGTGGAATTCGTGGCCCCGAGAAAGAACATCATGCTGCGCAGAATCTGGTCCCGCGGAGCGTCCAGGTCTATGTCTGCGGGCTTGCGCCTGGGGAAGAGGCACAAGGGCTTCTCGTTGGATGAGTTGCGCTCGACCCGGGCGTAGGAGAGGTTGTTGGAGAGGTGAAAGATTTTCTTGAGAATCTGGGGTTCAAGGTTGTCCACCTTGGATGCGTCCCGCCAGACCTGCCACAGCACTTTTTCCTGGGCCGGGTCGGTGATGCCCAGGTTTTTGTTTCTCCTGGACGATGCAGCCCGGGACAAAAGGTTGGTGCGGGTCATCAGAAGGGCGACGAGTTTTTCGTCGATCTGCGCCAGTTCCTGTGTCAATGAGAGGGAGTTGTGTTTTTCGGCCATGCGAATTCTTCAGGCTAGGGTTGTCCATGGGTGCGCGGACGCATGGTTTGATCCGGATTCAACATGTATTGATAACAATAAGACTGCATGGATTGCAAGCGGTTATTGTTCGCTATTGTTGTAATATTCCGAAATTATGAAGGAAAGAATGGGGCGGCGCAGGAGATGGGCGCGTATCCGGCCAGCCGAGGCAAGTGGCGGCATGTCTGGGCTGGGGCATGCTTGCACGGTTGATAAAAAAATCACAAAACGGTTGACAAGATGGCCGTTGCAAAGCAAAAAGGGGTCTCCGTTTTTTTATTTGTGAAAATAAAAACAAACTATATTTAGGAGGATCCGCATTATGGCTCTCGTACCCCCGCATGGTGGAAAAGGTTTGGTTTGCTGTCTGCTTCAGGGTGCCGAACTGGCTGCCGAGCAGAAAAAAGCCGCTGGTTTGAAGAAGATCGACATCAGCCCCCGCGCCAAGGGCGACCTGATCATGATGGGCATCGGCGGCTTCAGCCCGCTGAGCGGCTTCATGACCAAGGCCGACTGGAAGTCCGTGTGTGAAAACTTCACTCTGGCCGATGGCACCTTCTGGCCCGTGCCCGTGACCCTGGATGTGGATGAAGAAGTCAAGGTTGGCGAAGAGATCGCCCTGTTCGACCCCAAGAAGGGCGTTTTCATGGCCACCATGAAGGTCACTGAAGTTTACGAAATGACCGACGCCGACAAGAAGTGGGAATGCGAGAAAGTCTACAAGGGCCAGGGCGAAGAGTCCGCCGACGACAAGTTCTGGGAAATCGCGCCCAAGGATCACCCCGGTGTCCAGATGGTCCTGGCCCAGAAGAAGTACAACCTCGCCGGCCCGGTCAAGGTTCTGTCCGAGGGCGACTACCGCGAAAGATTCCCCGGCTGCTACATGACCCCGGCCGAGTCCCGTAAGATTTTCGAGGAAAAGGGCTGGAGCCGCATCGCCACCCTGCAGCTGCGTAACCCCATGCACCGCTCCCACGAATATCTGGCCAAGATCGCCGTTGAAGTGTGTGACGGCGTTTTCATTCACTCCCTGGTCGGCAACCTGAAGCCCGGTGACATCCCGGCCGAAGTGCGCATCAAGTGCATCGACACCCTCATTGACAAGTACTTCGTGAAGGCCAATGTCGTGCAGGGCGGCTATCCCCTGGATATGCGCTATGCCGGTCCCCGCGAAGCCCTGCTGCACGCCACCTTCCGCCAGAACTACGGCGTTTCCGACATGCTGATCGGTCGTGACCACGCCGGTGTCGGCGACTTCTACGGCCTGTTCGAAGCTCAGGAAATCTTTGACCGCGTTCCCAAGAACATGGGCGCCGGCAAGGACCTGGTCACCCAGCCCATGAAGATCGACTGGACCTTCTATTGCTACAAGTGCGACGGCATGGCCTCTCTGCGCACCTGCCCGCACAGCAAGGACGACCGCGTTGTGCTGTCCGGCACCAAGCTGCGCAAGGCCCTGTCCGAAGGCGCTCCCGTGGCCGATCACTTTGGTCGCGACGAAGTCCTGGACATCCTGCGCGAATACTACTCCACTCTGACCGAGAAGGTCGAAGTGAAGATGCAGGGTTTCGCTTCCGGCACCAACATGTAGTTTTGCTTACAACCGTGAGGGCGGGCATTTCAGTCCGCCCTCACTTTCGGGCTTTGCGACACTGGTCGGATGAAGCCCGCGATTGTCAATATGCGGCTTGACACGGCAAAAATGCTTTGATAAAAGATTCACAAGCAAAAGCTTGGGTAAATTTTTTGTTTGTTTCGGGCCTGTGGCTAAGTTGTTTAAAACTCTTTATTTGGAGGAATTATGCCAACCTTTGTTGATCCAGCAAAGTGTGATGGATGCAAGGGCGGTGAAAAGACTGCCTGTATGTACATCTGTCCTAACGACCTGATGATCCTGGACCCTGTTGAGATGAAGGCTTACAATCAGGAGCCGGCCGCTTGCTGGGAATGTTATTCCTGCATCAAGATCTGTCCCCAGGGTGCCATCACCGCTCGTCCGTATGCTGACTTCGCCCCCATGGGCGGCACCTGCATCCCGCTGCGCGGCGCGGAAGACATCATGTGGACCGTTCAGTTCCGCAATGGCGAAGTAAAGCGCTTCAAGTTCCCCATCCGCACCACGGTTGAAGGTTCCATCAAGCCCTTCGAAGGCAAGCCCGAGGCCGGGAACCTGGAAGATGAGCTTCTGTTCACCGAGACCACCTTGTCCATCCCCAAGGAAGCCCTCGGCAAGAAGATTGAAATCGGTGAAGCAGACCTGAAGGTCACCTTCAAGTCGGCCGTCGCCTAATTCGGCGCTTTAAACGAAAGAAATTTCAGGAGGAACATATGCCTCAGATCCCTGTTAAAGACGTGATCAAGGGACTGGCCTGCGCAGAGCCCGAAATCGTTGAAATTGATACCGACATTCTTATGGTCGGTGGTGGTATGGGTAACTGCGGTACTGCTTTTGAAGCAGTGCGCTGGGCCGACAAAGTTGGCGGCGACATCAAGATTCTCATGGTTGACAAGGCTGCTGTCGATCGCGGCGGCGCGGTTGCTCAGGGTCTGTCCGCCATCAACACCTACATCGGTGAGAATGATGTCGATGACTATGTCCGCATGGTCCGCACAGACCTCATGGGTATCGTTCGCGAAGACTTGATCTATGATCTGGGTCGCCACGTGGATGATTCCGTTCACTTGTTCGAAGAGTGGGGCCTGCCCTGCTGGGTCAAGAAAGACGGCAAGAACCTTGACGGCGCTCAGGCCCTGAAAGAGGGTCTGTCCCTGCGCACCGGCGCTGCTCCGGTCCGTTCCGGTCGCTGGCAGATCATGATCAACGGTGAGTCCTACAAGGTCATCGTTGCTGAAGCCGCCAAGAACGCTCTGGGCTCCGATCGTTACCTCGAGCGCATCTTCATCGTTAAGCTTCTGCTTGACGCCAAGGTTCCGAACCAGATCGCCGGCGCTGTTGGCTTCTCCGTTCGTGAAAACAAAGTGTACGTCATCAAGGCCAAGACCATGTCCGTGGCCTGCGGTGGCGCTGTTAACGTATACCGTCCCCGCTCCACTGGTGAAGGCCTTGGTCGCGCATGGTATCCCGTATGGAACGCCGGCTCCACCTACACCATGTGTGCTCAGGTTGGCGCTGAAATGACCATGATGGAAAACCGCTTCGTACCCGCCCGCTTCAAAGACGGTTACGGTCCGGTCGGCGCATGGTTCCTGCTCTTCAAGGCCAAAGCCACCAACGCCAAGGGTGAAGACTATTGTGTCACCAACCGCGCCATGCTGAAGCCTTACGAAGATCGCGGTTACGCCAAGGGTCACATCATCCCGACCTGCCTGCGCAACCACATGATGCTGCGTGAAATGCGCGAAGGTCGCGGACCCATTTACATGGACACCGCCACCGCCCTGCAGACCACCTTCAAGGATCTGTCCAAGGCCGAGCAGAAGCATCTTGAGTCCGAAGCTTGGGAAGACTTCCTCGACATGTGCGTTGGTCAGGCCAACCTGTGGGCAGCCATGAACATCAAGCCCGAAGAACGCGGCTCCGAGATCATGCCCACCGAACCTTACCTGCTCGGTTCCCACTCCGGCTGCTGCGGTATCTGGGTTTCCGGTCCGAACGAGCCTTGGGTTCCCGAAGAATACAAGATCAAGGCTCCCAATGGTAAGGTCTACAACCGTATGACCACCGTCAACGGCCTGTGGACCTGCGCTGATGGCGTTGGCGCTTCCGGTCACAAGTTCTCCTCCGGTTCACACGCTGAAGGCCGCATCGTCGGCAAGCAGATGGTTCGCTACGTTGTGGATCACAAGGATTTCACTCCCACGCTGAACGTGTCCGCCGAAGCACTGAAGAAGGAAATCTACCAGCCCTGGTACACCTATGAGCAGTTCAAGGGTGCTTCCACTGATCCGGTAGTCAACCCCCACTACATCAGCCCCAACAACTTCATGATGCGCCTCATCAAGTGCACCGATGAATATGGTGGCGGTTGTGCTACCCTGTACACCACTTCCGACAAACTGCTCGACACCGGCTTTGCCCTGCTCGACATGCTGGAAGAAGATTCCATGAAATTGGCAGCCCGTGACCTGCACGAATTGCTCCGCTGCTGGGAACAGTACCACAGACTGTGGACCGTTCGTCTGCACATGCAGCACATCCGTTTCCGTCAGGAAAGCCGTTACCCCGGTTTCTACTATCGTGCAGACTTCATGGGTCTGGACGACGACAAGTGGAAGTGCTTTGTTAACTCCAAGTACGATCCGGCTACTGGTGTAACCGAGATCTTCAAAAGACATTACTACCAGATCATCCCTGTCTAGTTTATGGGCCAAAAGGCTGCGGGTGCATCCCGCAGCCTTTTTTCTCTATCAGGAAATAGAATGGTCTATGCATGATCTGTAACATCTGGTAGTTATAGATTATGCTTGGGCCATTCTATTCATTTTTATGGCCTTCAACATAAGTATTCTGGGAGGAATCTAATGGCTAGCAACAGCATACTTGTCATAGGTGGTGGCTTTGCAGGGCTCACCGCCGCCCTTGAGGCCGCTGAGATCGGTCATGAGGTCTTCATCATCGAGAAGACCCCATTTCTGGGTGGACGTGTTATGCAGCTGAACAAATATTTTCCGAAGCTGTGTCCACCTTCGTGCGGTTTGGAAATTCAGTATCAGCGGATCAAGAACAACCCCAACGTGAAGTTTTTCACCTTGGCCGAAGTGACCAAGGTTGAGGGTTCTGTTGGCAATTACGAGGTTACGATTCGGATCAAACCTCGCTACGCTGGCCCCAGTAGCCCTGATCTTTCCGATCTGTGCGACGAACTTTCCTCGGAAGTCGTCAACGACTTCGAGTTCGGGTTGTCGACGCGCAAGCCTGTTTACATGGATGCGCCATTTGCCTTCCCGCAGCGCTATGTCGTGGACAAGGCCAGCCTGAGCGAGGCGGACAAAGCGAAGGTCCAGAAGTGCGACTATCTCGATCTGACCGAAGAAGAGAAGGACATCACCCTGAGCGTTGGTTCCATCGTCATCGCCACTGGCTGGAAACCTTACGACGTCACCAACCTGTCCAACCTCGGTGCCGGCGCGGTCAAGAATTGCATTTCCAACATGCAGATGGAACGCCTTGCCTCGCCCTACGGCCCTACAAACGGCGTGATCCTGCGCCCCTCCGACGGCCGCGCTCCGAAAAAGGTCGCCTTCGTGCAGTGCGCCGGTTCCCGTGACGAGAATCATCTGCATTATTGCTCGTACATCTGTTGCATGGCTTCTTTGAAGCAGGCGCAGTATGTCCGCGAGCAGTACCCAGATGCCGAGGTAACTATTTATTACATAGACTTGCGGACTCCCGGTCGCTACGATAATTTTGCCAAGCAAATCCTGGCTGACGAGAAGATTTTTGCCGTGAAGGGCAAGGTCGCCGCGGTTGAGCAGGACAAGGCTGGCGATGACGTGTGGGTAACCGTGGAAGATGCTGTGTCGTGCAACAAGTCTGTCGAACGTTTCGATCTCGTGGTTCTGGCCACAGGAATGCAGCCCAGCCTGGCCGGCGCTTCTCTGCCCATCGATGTCCCGGTTGACGCCGAAGGATTCATTGTTGGCGGGGAGGAAAAAGGTATTTTCGCCGCGGGCTGTGCCAAACAACCT
>Ga0366805_1044_pt1 | contig 15672 bp, 12 predicted proteins | sample TotcelN113001L13_FD_207036 | JGI IMG/M metagenome (GOLD analysis project Ga0366805, IMG submission 207036) | Enriched cells from coal bed in the Powder River Basin, Montana, United States - Total cells N11 rep3 HSBNCT.N11.300.1.L13 ... | reverse complement strand
CGTTGCTGATCTGCGATTACTAGCGACTCCGACTTCATGGGGTCGAGTTGCAGACCCCAATCCGAACTGAGACTGGCTTTCTGGGATTCGCTCCACCTTGCGGTATCGCAGCCCTTTGTACCAGCCATTGTAGCATGCGTGAAGCCCTGGACATAAGGGGCATGATGACTTGACGTCATCCCCACCTTCCTCCGAGTTGACCCCGGCAGTCTCCTATGAGTTCCCGGCATAACCCGCTGGCAACATAGAACGAGGGTTGCGCTCGTTGCGGGACTTAACCCAACATCTCACGACACGAGCTGACGACAGCCATGCACCACCTGTAAACCGGCCTTGCGGGGCACCTATCTCTAGGCGTTTCCGGCATATGTCAAACCCAGGTAAGGTTCTTCGCGTTGCATCGAATTAATCCGCATGCTCCGCCGCTTGTGCGGGCCCCCGTCAATTCCTTTGAGTTTTAGCCTTGCGGCCGTACTCCCCAGGCGGGGCACTTAATGCGTTAGCTTCGGCACGGATTCCGTGGAATGGAACCCACACCTAGTGCCCACCGTTTACGGCGTGGACTACCAGGGTATCTAAGCCTGTTTGCTCCCCACGCTTTCGCTTCTCAGCGTCAGGAAATGTCCAGAGAACCGCCTTCGCCACTGGTGTTCCTCCTGATATCTGCGCATTCCACCGCTCCACCAGGAATTCCGTTCTCCCCTACATCCCTCAAGTCTGCCCGTATCGAAAGCAGGCTCAGGGTTAAGCCCTGAGTTTTCACTTCCGACGCAACAAACCGCCTACAAGCTCTTTACGCCCAATAATTCCGGACAACGCTCGCACCCTACGTATCACCGCGGCTGCTGGCACGTAGTTAGCCGGTGCTTCTTCTGCAGGTACCGTCAAGGTAACCCTTCGTCCCTGCTGAAAGCGGTTTACAACCCGAAGGCCGTCATCCCGCACGCGGCGTTGCTGCGTCAGGCTTTCGCCCATTGCGCAATATTCCCCACTGCTGCCTCCCGTAGGAGTCTGGGCCGTATCTCAGTCCCAGTGTGGCCGGTCGCCCTCTCAGGCCGGCTACCCGTCGACGCCTTGGTGAGCCATTACCTCACCAACAAGCTGATAGGCCGCGAGCCCATCCTTGACCGTAAAAGCTTTCCACCCCCACAGATGCCTGCAGAGGTCATATCCGGTATTAGCAGCTGTTTCCAACTGTTATCCCAGAGTCAAGGGTAGGTTGCTCACGTGTTACTCACCCGTTCGCCACTGATCAGAAGAGCAAGCTCTCCATCACCGTTCGACTTGCATGTGTTAAGCACGCCGCCAGCGTTCGTCCTGAGCCAGGATCAAACTCTCCGTTGAAAAATATCAGCCGGACAATAAAGCCCGTATAGCTGTCAACTTTAGTTTGACACTGACAGGATCCATTGCTGGATCTATCAATAATCAAAGGAATCCGAACCAAGATTGTGATCAACGAAATGCATCACACGCCCCTGGCACGGGGTTTTTTGCACTCCGAAGAGTGCGTTTGTGCATTGACTTTTAAAGCACACTGTTGAGTTCTCAAGATTCGGGTGCGCACCTCGCCTTGGCCAATCGACCGCCGCTTGGGGCAACTCTGCTACTTTACTTGGATCGAATCCCGGTGTCAAACCCGGTTCCGTTCCGCTCCCCCACCCGCAGCTCGGCTCGGATCTGATGGGCTCTAGCGTGAGCGAACATCGTATCCGTGCTAGTCAGTGGTGGTTTGGCGCCCCGGTTCGTCCGTCCCGGACCTTGGTCCGTTCCGTCCGCATCACCGGCGGCGCTTGATGAACATTACGCAGTCGGCGGGCAAGGGTCAAATCAGCCTGGGCACCCGGGCGTGTCGTCAGTTCTCGACGGCGAGGGCGCCCACGGTCTTGCGCCCGCGGCGCACCACCACGTACTTGCCGTGCATCAGATCCGAGGGCTCCAGACGCGCATCCGGGTCGGTGACCTTCACATTGTTGAGGTAGGCGCCGCCCTCCTCGATCGCGCGCCGGCCGGCCGACTTCGACGCCACCACACCCGTCGCGGTGAGGAGTTCCACAACCGTCGGTAGTTCCTCGCCCACCCGCAGCGGTGGGATGCCCAGCTCTGACACGACGGCGCGCAACGTCGATTCCGGCAACCCGGCGAGGTCGTCCCTGCCGAACAGGGCTGCCGCGGCCGCAGCGGCGGCCTTCCGCTCCTGGGGTGAGTGCACCAGGTCGGTGATGTCGTCTGCGAGGGCACGCTGCGCCGCTCGGAGGTGCGGGGACTCCGTGGTCTGGCGCTCGAGCTCGGCGATCTCCTCCGCGCCGCGCCGGGTGAAGATCTTCAGGTACTCCACGACCTTGGTGTCCTCTGCGTTGAGGAAGAACTGATGGAACGCGTAGGGACTCGTCATGTTGGGGTCGAGCCAGACCGTGCCCGACTCGGTCTTGCCGAACTTCGTCCCGTCGGCCTTGGTCAGCAGAGGCGTAGCGAGGGCGTGCACCTTCGCGCCTTCTGCCCGCCGGATCAGCTCCACCCCAGCGGTGATGTTGCCCCACTGGTCGGATCCACCGGTCTGCAGGCTCACCCCGTGCCGGCGGAACAGCTCCCGGTAGTCAAGGGACTGCAGCAGGACGTAGGCGAACTCGGTGAAGGAGATGCCGGAATCGAGCCGGGCCTTGATGACTTCCCGGTCGAGCATCCGGTTGATGCTGAAGTGCTTGCCGATGTCGCGCAGGAAGTCCAGGGTGGACAGTTCGCTGGTCCAGTCGTAATTGTTGACGACCTCGGCAGCCGCCGGGCCGTCGAAGTCCACGAAATGGCTCACCTGGGCGCGGATCCGTTCGGCCCACTCCCCCACGATGTCCTTGGGGTTGAGGTTCCGCTCCGAGCTCTGCTTCGGGTCCCCGATCAGGCCCGTCGAGCCGCCGACCAGGAGATAGGGCCGGTGCCCGCCGTCCTGCAGGATCCTGGCCAGCATGATCTGCACCAGGTTGCCCATGTGGATGCTGGGGGCGGTGGGGTCGAATCCGACGTAGAAGCTCACCGGACCCGCGTCGAAGGCGGCGCCGAGGGCGTCGAGGTCGGTGGCGTGGGCGACGAAGCCCCGCCAGGTCAGTTCTTGCAGCACAGCATTCACAGTCCCAGAGCCTAACGGTGGGCGGTTGGCTGTGCCCGCAGAGCTCAGCCCAGCGCCGCCCGCAGCTCCGCCAGCTGTGCGGCCACCTGGACCGGCGCGGTCCCGCCCCGGCCGTTGCGGGAGGCCACAGAGCCTTCCGCTGTCAACACCGAGAGCACAGCGGCGTCCAGGTCACCGGAGATCTCGGCCAGCTGGTCGGCGGTCAGGTCCGACAGCTCCTGTCCGCGCGTTTCGCAGTACCGGACGCAGGCCCCGGCGATCTCGTGGGCACGACTGAAGGGCACCCGCTGCCGAACCAGCCAGTCGGCGATGTCGGTGGCCAGCGAGAAGCCCCTCGGAGCGAGTTCAGCCATCCGCTCGTGGTGGAAGGCCAGCGTTGCGACCATGCCGGTGACGGCCGGCAACAGCACCCCGAGCTGGTCGAGACCGTCGAAGACCGGCTCCTTGTCCTCCTGCAGATCGCGGTTGTAGGCCAGCGGCAGTCCCTTGCAGGTGGCGAGCAACCCCGCGAGGTTGCCGATCAGCCGGCCGGCCTTGCCGCGCGCCAGCTCCGCGACATCGGGGTTCTTCTTCTGCGGCATGATCGACGATCCGGTCGACCACGCGTCGTCGAGGGTGGCGAAGCCAAACTCGTGCGTGCACCACAAGATGACGTCCTCGGCCAGCCGCGACAGATCCACTCCGACCTGGGCGAGGACGTAGGCCTCCTCCGCGACGAGGTCGCGGGACGCCGTGCCGTCGATACTGTTCGCCACCGAGCCGGCGAAGCCGAGGTCGGCGGCCACGAGCTCTGGGTCCAGGCCGAGGGAGGTTCCGGCCAGCGCTCCGGAACCGTACGGGCTGATCGCCAGCCGGGCGTCGAGGTCGTGCAGCCGCTGCAGGTCGCGCACCAGTGGCCAGGCATGGGCGAGCAGGTGGTGGCTCAGCAGCACCGGCTGGGCCGACTGCAGATGGGTGCGTCCCGGCATGACGGCGCCGAGGTTGGCCTCCGCCTGGCCGGCGAGCGCCCCGATGAGCGCGCGGAGGTCCGCTGCCAGCACCTGGTTGGCGTCCCGCAGGTAGGCGCGGATCAACGTGGCGATCTGGTCGTTGCGTGACCGCCCGGCCCTGAGCCGTCCGCCCAGCTCAGGCCCGACGCGTTCGATCAGCCCACGTTCGAGCGCACCGTGCACGTCCTCGTCCGTCGGCGCTGCAGTGAACGCCCCCGAGGTGACATCGTCGGTGAGCGCATCGAGGCCGGCGGTCATGCCCGCGAGTTCCTCGTCGGTGAGCAGCCCGGCAGCATTCAGGGCGCGCGCATGCGCGCGCGAGCCGTTCAGGTCGTGCCTGGCGAGCCGCCAGTCGAAATGGGTGGACCGGCTGAGGGCGAACATGGCCTCGGCCGGGCCGCCGGCGAACCGGCCGCCCCACAGGCGTCCGGCTTGCGTGGGATCGGTCATCGATTCCCTTTCAACTGGTGTGCAGGTTGAGGAAGGCTTCTGCCATCGCAGACCCGCCGACGGGATCCCTGGTGACGAGCACGACGGTGTCGTCCCCGGCGATGGTACCGAGGACGCTGTCCCACCCCACCTTGTCGATCGCAGAGGCGAAGAACTGGGCCGCGCCTGGCGGCGTGCGCAGGACGGTGAGGTTGGCCGAGCCCTCCGCCGACAGCAGCAGTTCGCCGCACAGCCGGGTGAGCCTGGCGAGGGTCGCCGGGGTGCCCGGCGCGTAATCACCGGCAAGCAGGGCGTAGGCCAGTTCGCCGGTGGCCGTGCGGACGCGGACGGCCCCCAGTTCGAGCAGGTCCTTGCTCAGGGTGCCCTGGGAGACCGCGATGCCGTCGGCGACGAGCCGGGCTGCGAGCTCGGTCTGGCTGCGGATGGCCTCGCGCTCGATGAGTTCGCCGATGCGTGATTGCCGGGCGTTCTTGGTGACCGGGGTCCGGAACTCCGTCATGGCTGCTCCAGGAGGGACGGCAGCGCCGCGACGAAAGTGTCCAGCTGGGCGTCGGTCACGATCAGGGGCGGGGCGAGCCTCAGCACCGTGGGGCGGGGGGCATTGATCACGAAGCCCGCATCCAGGGCAGCTTCTGCGACGGCTGCGGCGATCGGGTCGGCCAGCACGATGCCGCGCAGCAGTCCCCTGCCCCGCACGGCCGTGACCTTCGGATGGTGCAGCGCGAGGATCTCTGCTGCCAGCCGGTCGCCGGCAGCGGTGGTGCGCTCCAGCAGGCCGTCGCGTTCGATGATGCCGATCACCGCGAGCCCTGCCGCAGCACCCACCGGGTTGCCGCCGAAGGTCGTGCCGTGCGATCCCGGCCCCAGGAGCGAAGCCGCGGCACCGGTGGCCACGCAGGCACCGATCGGAAAGCCGTTGCCCAGACCCTTGGCGAAGGTGACGATGTCGGCCGTGACGCCGGAAGCGGCACTGGCCAGCCAGGCGCCGCAGCGCCCGATGCCGGTCTGCACCTCATCGATCCAGAGCAGGGCACCGGCTGCCGTGGTGAGCTCGCGGGCAGCACGCAGGTAGTCCGTCGGCGGTTCGACGACACCGTTCTCGCCCTGGATCGGCTCGAGGATGACAGCGGCGATCGTGTCGTCAAGGGCCTCGGCGAGGGCGGCGGCATCGCCGTAGGGCACGAACGTGACGTCACCGGGGAGCGGCTCGAACGGCTCGCGGTAGGCGGGATTGGCGGTGAGGGCGAGGGCTCCCATGCTGCGGCCGTGGAATGCGCCCTCCATGGCGATCAGCCGGGTGCGTCCCGTCCGTCGGGTGATCTTGAAGCCTGCCTCGTTGGCCTCGGTTCCGGAGTTCGTGAAGAACACCCGCGCCTCGAGGCCTGGGGAGTTGCTGGTGACGAAGCCGGTGAGACGCTCGGCGAGGGCGATCTGGGTGGGGGTCGCGAAGAAGTTCGACACGTGACCGAGGGTGGACAGCTGTGCCGAAATCGCGCCGAGCACCTGGGGATGGGCATGGCCGAGCGCGTTGACCGCCAACCCCGCCAGGAGGTCGAGGTACTTGTTGCCGTCGGCGTCCCACAGGTGTGCACCCTCGCCGCGCACGAAGATCCGCTTCGGCGCACCGAACGTGTTCATCAGGGCATTGCTGTACCGGGACGTGAGGTCGGCCTGACCGCCGGGAGCCGCTGCGACCGTCATGACACCAGCTCGCTGCCCGCAGGATCGTTCAGCACCAGGGTGCCGACGCCTTCATCTGTGAAGATCTCCAGCAGCAACGAGTGGGGCACCCGGCCGTCGATCACGGTCGCCCTGGGGACGCCGGCCTCAACGGCCGTCAGGCACGCCTCCATCTTCGGGATCATTCCTGCCGCCAGCGTGGGCAGCAGGGCTGCCAGGTCGGCCGCGCCGATCTGCCGGATGACCTCCGTCGAGTTCGGCCAGTCGGCGTACAGGCCGGCGACGTCGGTGAGCACGATCAGCCTCTCCGCCCCCAGCGCTGCCGCGATTGCGCCGGCAGCCGTGTCGGCATTGACGTTGTGCACTAGGCCGTCCTCATCGGGAGCGACGGTTGCGACGACAGGGATGCGTCCGGCGTTGATCAGGTCGAGCACGGCCTCTGGCCGGACCTCGGTGACCTCGCCGACAAGGCCGAGGTCGATCTCCTTCCCGTCCAGCTGCAGACCCTTGCGTTCGGCTGTCAGCAGGCCGGCGTCCTCACCGGACAGACCGACGGCCAGTGGTCCGTGGGCGTTCAGCAGTCCGACGAGTTCACGGTTCACCTGGCCCATCAGGACCATCCGCACCACGTCCATCGCCTCGGGGGTGGTCACCCGCAGGCCGCCACGGAACTCGCTGGCGATCCCGAGGCGCTTGAGCATCGCCGAGATCTGCGGGCCACCACCGTGCACGACCACCGGTTTCACGCCTACCGTGCGAAGAAAGACGATGTCCTGGGCGAAGGCAGCCTTCAGTTCTTCGTCGATCATGGCGTTTCCGCCGTACTTGATCACCATGACCTTGCCCACGTACCGCTCCAGCCACGGCAGGGCTTCGATCAGGATGGCCGCCTTCGTGGCCGCGTCGATCATGTGGAGTACTCCGCGTTCTCTTTGACGTAGTCGTAGGTGAGGTCGTTGGTCCAGATGGCTGCGGCTGCCTCGCCGGCGTGCAGGTGGACCTCGACCAGAACCTCCCGGCCAGTGGTCAGGTCGACCTCGGAGCGGTCGGCGCCGAGCTGGCCGTCGACGAACACGCGGACGCCGTTGAAGGCGACGTCCACGTGCTCCGGGTCGTAATCGGCCTGCACGGTCCCGGCGGAGGCCAGCACGCGGCCCCAGTTGGGGTCGTTGCCGAAGATCGCGCACTTGAACAGGTTGCTGCGGGCGATGGCGCGGGCAATGGCGAGGGCTTCGGCCTCGGTAGCAGCCCCCTCGACCCGCACCTCGATGTCGTGGGCCGAACCTTCCGCGTCGGCGAGCAGCTGCCTGGCGAGGCTGGCGCACACCCCGGTGAGTGCTTCGGAGAACTCGGCCTCCTCCGGTGCGAAGCCGGAAGCGCCGGAGGACAGCAGCAGCACGGTGTCGTTGGTGGACATGCAGCCGTCGGAGTCGGTGCGGTCGAAGGTGAACCCCGTCGCCGTGCGCAGCGCCTCGTCGAGCTGGGCCGCCTCGACGACCGCGTCGGTGGTGATCACGACGAGCATGGTCGCCAGCGCCGGGGCGAGCATGCCGGCGCCCTTCGCCATCGCGCCGATCGTCCAGCCGTCCGGGGAGGTGTGCACCTCCACCTTCGTGACGGTGTCGGTGGTGAGGATCGCCTCTGCCGCGGAAGGACCGCCGGTGTGGGCGAGGTCCTGGGCTGCGAGTTCGATCCCGGTGAGCACCGTGTCCATGGGCAGCCGGACGCCGATCAGGCCTGTGGAACACACTGCGACGTCCTCGGTCGCGCAGCCGACCTCCGCCCCCGTCCATTCGGCCATCTGCCTGGCGTCGGCGAAGCCGGCTGAGCCGGTGCAGGCGTTGGCGCCCCCGGAGTTGAGCACCACCGCGGCGAGCCTGCCGTCGGCGAGGACCTGCCGGCTCCAGGTGACCGGCGCCGCCTGGAAGCGGTTGGTCGTGAAAACGCCGGCGGCGTTGGCGTCGGGGCCGGAATTCACGACCAGTGCAAGATCCGGGCGTCCGGATGCCTTCAGCCCGGCGATGACGCCTGCGGCGAGGAATCCCTTGGCTGCGGTAACACTCATGCGGGGTCCCCTTGGAGTTGTTCGGGGGAGCGCAGCGGAGGAGAAGAAGTCCAAGGGGTGTTCATGGGGCCACTCCGATCGTGGTGAGTCCGAGTCCCTCGGGAAGTCCGAGGGCGATGTTCATCGACTGAATGGCACCGCCGGCTGTGCCCTTGGTGAGATTGTCGAGCGCAACGACGACGACCAGCCGGCCGGCATCGGTGTCGACCGCGACTTGAACCTGGACGGCGTTGGAGCCGATCACCGACTGGGTCTGAGGCCACAGTCCCTCGGGAAGCAGGTGGACGAACGGCTCTGCCCCATAGGCGGCGTCGTAGGTTTCCCTGATCACGGTGACCGGGACGTTCGCTGCCAGGGGTGCGGTGACGGTGGCCAGGATGCCCCGCGACATCGGCACGAGCACCGGCGTGAAGGAAAGGGTCGGCGACACCGCGCCCAGGCGAGTGAAGTTCTGCAGCATTTCCGGCACGTGCCGGTGCACGCCCCCGACGCCGTAGGCGCTGGCCGAGCCCATCACCTCTGAGCCGAGCAGGTTCGCCTTCAGTGCCCTGCCCGCGCCGGACGTCCCGCTGGCCGCGACCGCGACCACGTCGGTGCCGCTGACCAGCCCGCTGAAGAGGGCCGGCAACAGCGCGAGCGTCACGGACGTCGGGTAGCAGCCGGGCACAGCGATGCGCCGGGTGGTGGCCAGTACGTCGCGCTGCCCCGGGAGTTCGGGGAGCCCGTAGGGCCAGGTACCGGCATGATCGCTGCCGTAGAATTTGCGCCACTGGGCGGGGTCGATCAGGCGATGGTCGGCGCCTGCGTCGACCACCAGCACGTCAGGGCCGAGTTCGGCGGCGACCGCGGCAGAGGTGCCGTGGGGCAGCGCGAGGAACACCACGTCATGACCGGCAAGGTTCGCCGCCGTGGTCTCGATGACCGTGCGGCCCGCCAGCGGAAGCAGGTGCTGGTGATGGGAAAGCAGGGTCGTCCCCGCACTGGAGCCGGCGGTAAGGGCACCGACCTCCACCTCGGGGTGAGCGAGCAGCAGACGGAGCAGTTCACCGCCCGCGTATCCGGTGGCTCCGGCCACCGCGACCTTGATTGTCATAGCATGACTATGCCGTATCTGGAATGGATATTCCACTCTGAGTCGGCGTGCCGTGCCCCGCTGAGCTAACATGCAGACGTGCCGCTCACCGCCGTTGGCATCAGCCATCACCAAGTCCGGATCGAAGAACTCGCAGGACTCAGCCGGGTCGCCGAACAGGTGACCGCGGCCCTTGACGCCGATCCTTCCCTGCGCGGCCATGTCGCGCTCAACACCTGCAACCGCTTCGAGCTGTACTTCGAGGCCGACTCCTTCCACGGTCCGCTCGAGGCGGTTCTCGGCGCGATCAGGGGGGCCCTGCCCCCTGCTGACGCCGCCCTCGTGGACCAGTTCGAGATCTATCCGGGCCAGGTGGCAGTGCAGCACCTGCTCGAGGTCTCCGCCGGACTGGACGCCATGGTGATCGGCGAGGCAGAGATCATCGGCCAGGTACGCGAGGCCCTGGCAGCAGCCGGCAACAGCGCCGGTCCGTCGCTCACCCGGCTGTTCCATGCCGCCCTCACGACCGCCAAGGCGGTGACCTCCGAGACCGACCTCGGTGCGGCGGGCCGCTCCATCGCCACCGTTGGGCTCGAACTCGTCGAGAAGCGCCACTTCCCGCTGGCCGGGCGCAAGGCCCTGTTGGTCGGCACGGGGAGCTACGCGCGGGTCGTCACCGCTGCTTTGGTGCGGCGGGGCTGCACCGATGTCACTGTGTACTCCCCCACCGGCCGGGCAGAGCAGTTCGCGGCGACGCACCCGGTGCAACCACTGCGGCCCGACGGGCTGGCCGAGGCGATTGCAGCGACCGACCTCCTGGTGGCCTGCAGCGGTGGCGCGGCAACGACCGGCAGCCTGATCGACACGGCTCTCCTTGCCAGCGCACGGGCCGGTGCCGTGGCCGTCCTTCCCGTCCTCGACCTCGCCCTCACCGGAGACGTCGATCCCGCAGCAGCCACCCTGCTCGGCGTCGACCTGATCGACCTCGAGGAGATCGGCGCCCACGCGCCGGCAGAGCAGGCTGCGGCAGTGCTCGCTGCACGTGACCTCGTGACCCGAGGGGTCGACACCTACCTGCACCTCGAGCAGGGTCGGGCCGCCACCCCGGCCGTGACAGCCATGCGCGCCCACGTGAGCCAGTTCATCGAGCGGGAGATCGAGTCGGCCAACCGACGCTATGACCCCGAGACGGCAGCGGCCGTCGCCCGCTCCCTACGCCGGGTGTCCAACGCACTGCTGCACACCCCGTCCCTCCGGGCTGCGGAACTCGCCCGCAGCGGCGAGCTCGCCGACTACTCCCACGCGCTGCAAACCCTGTTCGGCATCGAGCTCGAGGCACAGGCGTGACGGCTGTCGGCACGACAGCCCCGTTGCTGGCCGCCTACCGTGGCGAGCCCGTCACCCGGCACCCGGTGTGGTTCATGCGGCAGGCCGGGCGATCCCTGCCCGAGTACCGAAAGCTCCGCGAGGGCACCGCGATGCTCGACGCCTGCCTCACGCCGGAACTGGCAGCCGAGATCACCGTCCAGCCGGTGCGCCGGCATGACGTGGACGCAGCCATCTTCTTCTCCGACATCGTGGTGCCCCTGCGTCTCGCCGGAATCGACGTCGACATCGTCCCCGGCGTCGGGCCGGTACTCGCCAGCCCGGTGCGCAGCGCCGCAGACGTCGACCGGTTGCCACAGCTCGACCCGGCAGCACTCGCGCCCGTGCGCGAAGGCGTGGCTGCAGCGGTGTCGCTGCTCGGCGGCGTACCCCTGATTGGGTTCGCCGGCGCGCCGTTCACCCTTGCCTCCTACCTCGTGGAGGGCCGGCCCAACCGTGAGCTGCCTGCCACCAGCGCCCTCCTTGCCACCGATCCCGCCACCTGGCACCGCCTGCTGGAGTGGGTGGCCAACCTCACGGCCACCTTCCTGCGCGCGCAGGCCGATGCCGGCGCGTCCGCGCTCCAGCTGTTCGACTCCTGGGTGGGCCGGCTCTCCCCCGAGACGTACGCCTCCGCCGTCCAGCCGCACTCGGCGGCAGTCTTCGCAGCCGTCGCGGACCTCGGCCTGCCACGAGTGCACTTCGGGACCGCCACCCGGCAGTTGTTGCCGGCCATGCTGGACGCCGGTGCGGACGTCGTGGGTGTGGCCAGCGACATCGGGCTCGACGAGGCCAGTGCGCTGCTGGGCCACCGTGTTCCGCTGCAGGGCAATCTCGATCCGGCCCTGCTCACTGCCGACTGGGCAAGTATCGAGACGGCGACGCGGGACATCCTGCGGCGCGGCGAGGCCGCGCCCGGCCATGTCTTCAACCTCGGACACGGCGTCCCACCCGACACCGACCCTGAGGTTCTCACCCGGCTCGTCGAGCTGGTGCATTCCATTCCCCCACGACAGGTTGACTGATATGGCACACCCGGCAGGCATCGGCGCAGTGAAACCCGATGGTTGGGCGTACCAGCGATCGCCAATGATCGTCTACTGGGAACTGACCAATGCCTGCGGGCTGGCATGCCGCCACTGCCGCGCAACGGCCATGCCGGACGCCGCGCCAGGCGAGCTCACCACCACCCAGGCGATCGCGCTCCTCGACGACATCACCGGGTTCGCAGACCGCGCCCTCGGCGAAGCCTTGCCGCACGTGGTGATGACCGGTGGCGACCCGCTACGCCGCCCCGACCTCGCAGAACTCATCGCCGAGGCGCAGTCGCGCGGCATCGGGGTCTCGCTGGCGCCGGCGGTCACGCCGTTGCTGACCCGCGAGAAGATCTTCTGGATGAAGGAGATCGGCATCCAGGCCATCTCGCTGTCCCTCGACGGTTCCGACGCCGCCTTCCACGACGGCGTCCGCATGGTTCCCGGCACGTTTGACGCCACGTTGGCGGCCCTCGACACGGCGGCGGAAGCAGGGCTGCCCGTGCAGGTGAACACCCTGGTCACGGCAACGACCGCAGCCGACCTGCCGGCCATCCACGAACTGCTCAGCGCCCACAACCTGCAGCAGTGGAGCCTTTTCTTCCTGATCTCCATCGGCCGGGGCACGGAACTGACCGAGCTCACGCCAGGGGACGCCGAGCGGGTGCTGATCTGGGCCCAGCGGGTGGGCCGGACCTCGCCCTTCCGCGTCAAGACGACAGAAGCCATGCAGTATCGCCGGCTCGGCGCGGCCGCCCTCCTGCGCGCAGGCAAGAGCAAGGAGGACGTCGAGGCGCACCCCATGTCGCGCGCGTTCGGTATCCGCGACGGCAACGGGATCGTCTTCGTCTCCAACACCGGCGACGTCACCCCGTCGGGGTTCCTGCCGCTGGCTGTGGGCAACGTGAAGGAGTCCTCGCTGGTCAGCCTCTACCGCGACGACCCAATCATGCGTTCACTGCGTGACCCCGACCAGTTCAAGGGACGCTGCGGGACCTGCGAGTACCACGACTGGTGCGGCGGCTCCCGCGCCCGCGCCTACGCCTGGACCGGCGACCCGCTGGAATCCGACCCGCTGTGCCCGTACGTCCCCAAGGGTGGCAGCCTGTGAGGCTCCTTGTCGTCGGCGGCGGGATCACCGGTCTGGCGGCAGCCTGGGAGGCTGTCCGTGGCCCCGGGCAGCGGGCAGAGGTCCTGCTCGTCGAGGCCTCGGACCGGTTCGGCGGCAAGGTGCGCACAGAGCGCGCCGACGGCCTGCTGATCGAGCACGGTCCGGACTCCTTCGTCGCCTACCGACCGGCAGCGCTGCAGCTGGCAGAGGAGCTCGGCCTTTCAGGTGACGTCATCTCCACCAGCGGCACCCGGATGGTCCACCTGCGCGCCCGCGGACGCCTGCAGCCGATGCCTGCAGGAATGGGGATGGTGCTGCCGAGCCGCCTGTGGCCGTTCGTGACCACCGGCATCCTCTCCCCGCTGGACAAGCTCCGCGCCGGTCTCGACCTGGTGCTGCCGCGACGCCTGGTCGCCGGGGAGGACACCTCGATCGGTGCCTTCCTGCGCGCCCGGCTGGGCGCCGGCATCGTCCGCCGCTTCGCCGACCCGATGATCGGCGGCATCTATGGCGCCGGCGTGGACGAACTCAGCCTCGACGCCGTGTTGCCCTCGCTGCGAGCCGACGAGGGGGCTCATCGCAGCCTCATGCTGGCCGCCCTTGCGCAGGGCCGGAAGGCACGCAGCAATGCCAAGGCCGGCGGGCGCGGGCCGGGCTCGCCCTTCCGGACGTTCGCCGGCGGGCTGGGCAGCCTTGTCGACGCCCTTGTCGACCAGTTGGGCGCTGCCGGGGCCGACCTGCGGCTCAACACACGGGTGACCGAAATCCGTAGAGCCGGTGCGGGCGCAGAAGCCGTGCTGGACGACGGCAGCGTCGAGGCGGTGGACGCCGTCATCCTCGCCGGTGGTGTGACGAGCTCGGCGGCCCTGCTTTCCGGGCCGGCTCCCGCATCCTCGGCGGCAATTTCGCAGATCCCCCTGGCCACCTCAACGGTCGTGACGCTGGCCTATCCGAAGGCTGCGTTCGCCACACCGGTCACCTCGCACGGGTGGCTGGAGGCAGACCCCGCTCCGATCAGTGGCATCACGATCAGCTCGGCCAAATGGGCAGGAAGGGCTCCTGAGGACACCGTCCTCATCCGGGCGTTCGTGCCTGAGCGCCTCGGGCAGATCGCCCTGGCCGATGAGGCCGAACTCCTCTCGGCGGTCACCTGCCACCTCTCCACCGTGCTGGGCATCGCTGAGGCGCCGAGCCATGTGCGCGTCGCACGTTGGCCGGCGATGATGCCCAAGTACACCGTCGGCCACCTCGGCACCGTTGCGGCAGCCGAGGCCGGGCTCGCCCACCTGCCGACGTGGCGTCTGGCCGGCTCGGCCCTGCGTGGCGTCGGGGTGCCCGATTGCATCAGCGACGGCCGCAGGCAGGCGACGCTGGCACTCGCGGGCGCGGCTAGGGTCGACGCATGACGACCGAGTCCACGCAGACCATCAGCTACACCTGCTACGCGGTCTTCAGCCGCCAGCACGCAGCAGCCGACACGGTCGCGGCCAGCACGACAGCACTGACCGAAAGCCTCGGCGCCGACGGAATCACCGTCCGCGGACTCTACGACGTGACCGGAATGCCGTCCTCTGCCGACGTGATGGTGTGGCTGCACGGGCCCTCGGCTGCCGGTCTTCAGGAAGCCATCCGGAGTTTCGAGCGCGACGCGTTCGCGGGCAGCGCCGACCTGGTGTGGTCGGCCTTCGGTGTCCACCGCCAGGCCGAGTTCAGCCGCGAGCACGCCCCGGCGTTCATGCTCGGCGTCGAGCCCAAGGAGTGGCTCACCGTCTACCCGTTCGTCCGCTCCTACGAGTGGTACCTGCTGCCCGAGCAGGAACGGCGAGACATGCTGGCCGAGCACGGGCTGATGGGCCGCGACTACCCGCAGGTGGCCGCCAACACCGTCGCGGCGTTCGCCCTCGGCGACTACGAGTGGCTGCTGGCGCTCGAGGCCGATGAACTCACCGACCTGGTGGATCTCATGCGGCACCTGCGCTCCTCGGAGGCGCGGCGCCACGTTCGCCTGGAGGTCCCGTTCTACACCGGTCACCGCATCGCGCCGTCGGACCTGCCGCGGGTGCTGCGATGACCACGCAGCCCGGTACTACCTTGAGCTACGACGCGGTTCTCCTGTTGGGCTTTGGCGGCCCCGAGGGCGAGGACGAGGTCGTTCCCTTCCTTGAGCGTGTCACCGCGGGCCGCGGAATCCCGCCTGAGCGCCTGCGCGAGGTTGGCCAGCATTACTTCACCCTCGGTGGGTTCAGTCCGATCAACGGCCAGAACCGCGCCTTGCTCGCAGCCCTGCAGTCGGCCTTGAGCGCCGACGGTGTCGAGATCGAGGCCGTGCTGGCGAACCGCAACTCCCCGCCGTTCGTCGCCGACGTGCTCGCCGACCTCGCCGCCCGTGGGCACCATCGGGTGCTCGGGGTCGCCACCGCCGCCTACTCCGGCTACTCGAGCTGCCGGCAGTACCGCGAGGACCTCGGCCTTGCGCTGGCGAGTTCAGGGCTCGATCTTGAGGCGCGCAAGCTGCCGCCGTTCTACGACCTGCCCGGCTTCGCCAGCGCCATCACCGAACTGCTGCTGGCCGCGTTGCCCGCAGGCCTCGACCTCGGCGCTGATTCGACACGGCTGGTGTTCACCACGCATTCCGTGCCGACGAGTGCCGCTCGGGCCGCCGGCCCTGACGGTGACGCCTACGTCGACCAGCACCGCTGGGTGGCGGCAAAGGTCGCCGAGGGCGTCGGCGCTGCCACGGGGTTCGACAAGCCGTGGGACCTCGTCTACCAGTCCCGCAGCGGAC
>Ga0366805_1043_pt1 | contig 15896 bp, 8 predicted proteins | sample TotcelN113001L13_FD_207036 | JGI IMG/M metagenome (GOLD analysis project Ga0366805, IMG submission 207036) | Enriched cells from coal bed in the Powder River Basin, Montana, United States - Total cells N11 rep3 HSBNCT.N11.300.1.L13 ... | reverse complement strand
AAGTAGCCGCTGACATCAGCCGGCACGGTTGCGATCTGCTCGCCGTAGACATTGCCGGTGGAGCCGTCCAGGGAGATCCAGTCGCCCTCGTTGAAGGTGCGCCCGCCGAGGGAGAAGCTCTTTCCGCCCGGGGCGAAGGTGACATCACCCAGGCCGGAGACGCAGCAGGTGCCCATGCCACGAGCCACGACGGCTGCGTGGGAGGTCATGCCGCCGCGGGCGGTCAGGATGCCCTTGGAGTGGTGCATCCCCTCGATGTCCTCCGGAGTGGTCTCAAGACGGACGAGGACGACGTCCTTACCCTGCTTGCCCCACTCGGCTGCACGCTCGGCGCTGAACACCGTCTGGCCGCAAGCGGCACCCGGAGAGGCCGGCAGGCCCCTGCCGATCGGGACGGCGGCCTTGAGGTCAGCCTGGTTGAACTGCGGGTGCAGCAGTGCGTCGATCTGCTTGGGATCGATCATCCGGACGGCCTGCTCCTGGCTGATCATGCCGTCGTCGACCAGATCGCAGGCGATCTTGAAGGCGGCAGCAGCGGTGCGCTTGCCGTTACGGGTCTGGAGCATGAAGAGCTTGCCCTCTTCAATCGTGAACTCCATGTCCTGCATGTCGCGGTAGTGGCTCTCGAGGGAGTTCACGATCTCGACGAACTGGTCGTAGACGGCGGGGTTCTCGTCCTTGAGCTGGTCGATCGTCTCCGGGGTGCGGATGCCGGCGACGACGTCCTCGCCCTGGGCGTTCATCAGGAACTCGCCGTACAGGCCCTTGTCGCCGGTGGCGGGGTTACGGGAGAACGCGACACCGGTGCCGGAGGTGTTGCCCATGTTGCCGAACACCATGGACTGCACGTTGACGGCGGTGCCCCAGTCGGAGGGGATGTCGTTCATGCGGCGGTAGTAGACGGCGCGCGGGTTGTCCCAGGAACGGAACACGGCCTTGATCGCGCCGAAGAGCTGCTCGATCGGGTCGGACGGGAAGTCGGAGCCGATCTTGGCCTTGTACTGGGCCTTGAACTCGGTGGCGAGTTCCTTCAGGTCATCGGCGGTGAGCTCGACGTCCTGCTTGACTCCACGGGCTTCCTTCATCGCGTCGATGCGCTCTTCGAAGTGGGCCTTGCCAACCTCCATGACCACGTCGGAGTACATCTGGATGAACCGGCGGTACGAGTCGTAGGCGAAGCGGGGGTTGCCGGTCTTGGCGGCGAAGGCCTCCACGACCGTGTCGTTCATGCCCAGGTTCAGGATCGTGTCCATCATGCCCGGCATGGACGCGCGGGAGCCGGAGCGGACGCTCACGAGCAGCGGGTTGTCCGGTTCGCCGAACTTCTTGCCGGTGGTCGCCTCGAGCTTGGCGATGTAGGCGAGGATTTCGGCCTGGATGGAGTCGTTGATGGTCTCGCCATCGGCGTAGTACTGGGTACAGGCTTCTGTGGTGATACAGAAACCGTCCGGGACGGGCATGCCGAGCCCCGTCATCTCGGCCAGGTTGGCACCCTTGCCGCCGAGCAGGTTCCGCATCGATGCGTCACCCTCGCTGAACTCATAAACGAACTTGTGGTCTGTCATCGTTAGGTTGAATCTCCTTCAATGGGCTCCGGTTAGCGCCCTGCCTGGGTCTGGGACAACGTCAACGTTGACCCACGGCGTCGGTGGAGCCCCCGACACCTCGGCGCATACGTATCAACCGTACCGGTTCCTGTCGGCCAGTTCATCCCGGGCGCTTCCCTGATCAGGGACTGGACGGCGGCGTGCCACGCTGGCGAGCGAGAGCCGCCGAGAGTCCTACGAGGTGCGGACGGCTCGCGGAGACCCCGGTCGTTTCACGATCCGCCCAGCACCACTTCGCAAAGGTGACCGACGGCCTCGCGCAACTGCTCAAGCCGATCGTGATGTATCGAGTCGGCGCTGAGGAACGGCGCTGTCGCTGCTGCACGCCGGAGTCCATCGACGGTCCGGCTGCGTGCCCGTCCGCGGATTGGCATCCGCCAGCCAGCGCGCGCCTTGTCCACGAGCGTGCCATGGTCGGCCGCGAGCAGCTCCGCCTTGAGTTCGGGCGCGAAGCGTTTCGCAAGGAAGGCCCGCAGACGCTCGCTGCTGGCATCAGGGGGAATGTTGGCGTGACCCGACATACCAGCGTTGGCCAGCACTCGCGCCATACGGTCGTACCGAAGCAGGTCCCTGGGGTCGCCAGCAGGAATCTGGACCGGCTGGAACTCGAGCCCCACCGAGCCCAGCCAATCTCGCCACTTGAACTCGTCGATGACCGGCGAGATCGTAAGCGGTATCCACGGGATGCGGAGGGTGTCGGCGATGATCGCGCCGTGCATCGCCTCGGCAAGCACCAGGCGGGCCGATGCAAACTCGTCAAGCACCCTGCGAAGGGGCCATTGTGGGGAGACGAAGCGCATCCCGGCGTCCTCAGCGATCTCCGACCATGGCGAGCTCCTGATGGAGCGGTGATGCGGTACGAAGACAACGTCCGTTCGCGGTCGTGCTGGTCCGACCAACCTGGGCGCGTCGGCAAGCAATACGGCACCGTCCGTGGCGGACGTCTCCGGCATGCCAAGCACGGAGGCAGTCAACGGCCCCCGCACCGCCAACACCAGCCAATCGCGAAGAGGAGCTGGAGGGACGTCGTAGGAAGTCCCCGTACCAAGGATGATGAGCCGCTGGTCGGAGCCACGGAACCTCCCGAGCCACTGTTCACTCAGGATGCTTCCGAACCCGACAAGGACGAACCCATCCGCTGCCAGCACCTCAGGGGGCAAGATCTCGGGCCAGAGTTCACTGTTGAGATCGTCACCCAGATTCGGCTTTGATCCCCGGTAGTAGAAGAGTTCCACTCAAGTACTTCTGAGCTTGCGAGTGAGACTACGGCTAGCGAGCCGGAGCAAGTGAGGATGCCGTATGCACATCGCCAGCGCATGTCCGAACTTGCCAGCGTGAATTGCGTTGGCATAGCGCGTGGTGATCTGGAACTTGACCAGCGCCGCGGCTCGCTGTTCGAGTAGCTGCACCAGACGATGGTCGGCGCTGATGACCGGATCTGCCTGGAGAAGGCGGACCCGGACCACCTGTTGAGAGTAGTCAACCAGAGTCTGGCTCATCCCTGATTGGCGTGATGTCCACAGGTAACCGGCCTCGGGCACAACGAAGAATCGAGCCCCGGCGCGAATCACCGCGAGATAGAACTCGAAGTCTTCGCCGTGACGAACGTCGTCCGGATATTCCGTGCCCAATCGTGCCAACCGTGCACGGTTGAAGATCGGCTTGAGCAGTCCGAGATCGAGATCACCCCGGCCTGGGCGGGAGCCGTCCACGAAGCTGTAGACATCGAGCTGACCGGGGACGGTGAGCGACTTCAGCTTGGGCTCCGACAGCGATCCTGTGGCAGCGTCGTAGACCCGCACATTGTCCCCGACGACGTCGGCTCCGAACTCGGCGGCCTGATCGAGCATGCGTCGCAGACGTCCCGGTTCGAAGGCATCATCAGCATCGAGCACCGCTATCCACCGGCCTCGCGCCGCCTTGAATCCTGCATTTCGGGCCACCCCCGGCCCGCCGTTCGCGGGTAGCCTCACGACCCGGACCAACGGCGTGTCGTGGTAGCGCTCCTCCACTCGGTCGCCCGTGTGATCAGGGCAGGCATCGTCCACGACAACGACTTCCACGCTGACGTCCGCCTGGGAGAGGGCCGAATCGATGGCACGCCAGATGAACCCGGCCGCGCGATAGGCGGGCATCACCACCGAGACGTCCACAGCCTTCCTTCCCCAGTCCTGGTCAATGCCATGAACCGAGACCGGCAACGGTGACGGGCTCGGGCCGGCTGCCGGGACGAAGTCAGGCCGGCGGTCCGGACTTTGGCCGGCAGCGATCGGCCTCTGGTATCGTAGCCCGTGTGTGCACCTCGTCGGGGCCGGGGCGCCGGTGGATATAGGCGAGGCCCGTCGGCACGCGGCGAGTGGCCAGAGCAAGCTCCTGGCGAGCAGGGTCGGCATCCTCGCCATCACCCTGTTGTCAACGGTGACGATCGCGCGCCTCGTCCCTCCTTCTGAGTTCGGCCTCGCAAGTCTGGCTCAGGTCGTGGTCGTCTTCGCGCAGGTCTTTCGCGATTTCGGGGTTACCAACGCGATCCTGCGTAAGGGCAATATCCGGCCAGAAGAAATCAGCATGATCTTCTGGTTCAACGTCGTCGCGACGTTCGCGTTGTCGCTTCTGCTGCTGGCGGCATCGCCTCTTGCCGCCGCCTTCTTCGGCGAACCCGTGGTCGCCGCCGCACTCAGCGTCTCGGTCGTCGGGTTCTTCGTCGGTGGCGTAGCGCTCCAGCACAGGGCGTTGCTGTTGCGCGACCTGCGCTTCGGCCAGATCGCGATGATCGATGTGGTGGGCCTGCTCGTCGGCTATCTCGTGACCTTGACCCTGGCGTTGATCCGGCACGATGTTTGGGCGATAGTCATTGGAGCGGTGACCCAGAGTGTCGTGAGTGGCGGTCTGGCGATCGCCCTGAGCCGGTGGCGCCCCTCGCGGCCCCGTCGCAGTCCCGAACTGTGGGACCTGCTCCGATTCGGTGCCAACTCAACGGTGAACTCGTTGTCGGTCATGCTCTCGAACAACTTCGCCACCATTGTGATCGGCCGAATGTTCGACGCGGCGGCGCTCGGCCACTACAACCGCGCACAGATGCTCTTCGCGATGCCCAACACGAATATCATCCAGCCCATCACCCAGGCCACCATGCCGTTGCTCACCCGTCTCCGACCGCACCCTGAGCAGTACCGGAGCGCCTACCTGGCACTTGTCGGACGACTGAGTGTTCTCCTGATGCCGATGGCTGTCACCCTGACGTTGACTGCCGTCCCACTCGTTCACCTTCTCCTGGGCAGCCGCTGGCACACGACTGGGGTCGTCCTCATGGCACTGGCACCGACGCTGGCGGTGATGGGCGTGGGGCACGCCGTCGCCGACCTGTTCATCACCCAGGACCGCTCGAGGGAAATGCGCAACCTTGGCCTGGCGGAACTGGTGATCCGGATCGGCCTCATCACGGTCGGCGCCTTCCTGGGCCTGATCGAGACCGCCCTGGCGTTCACGATCTCCACAGCTCTGGCGGTTGCACTGCGGGTGACCATCGCAGGGCGGAAGGGGCCGGTGTCGGGGAAGGACCAGGTCGTTGCCAGCCTCGCCGGCCTACCCCCGGGCTTGGGCGCCGCACTGTTCGCCGTACCCTTGTACTTCCTGCTCCCAGACGATGTCGTGCTTCGTGCGATCTGGATCCCGCTCGGCGGAATCCTCGGTGCCCTGGTGGGAGGACTCCTGACCAAACGCTCACGTGATGGCCTGAGCGAGTTGGCCATCGCCTTCGGCATGGCGGGCCTGCTCCGCCGCTTCCGGCCCCGCCCGCTCTAGCACTGCGGGCTAGCCGACCGCTGGGCCTTCCCCGAGTACGACAGCCCGCATCTCGCGATGGTAGCGGGCCGGCGAGAACTCGGTCTCGGCACGGAGTCGGTCCTGCTGCAGCTGCGCCCGGACGTTCCCCCAATCATCGACCAGGTCCATGACGGCACGCGCTATCGCGTCCGGGTCTGCGGGCGGGACAAAGCGGACCGCGCCGAACCCTGCGGCCGCTTCCTTCAGACCGCTGGTCTCGCTGACGACGAGCGGTCGTTCCGCGAGCATCGCCTCGACAGCAGTGTTGCCGAAGGGCTCGTCAACCACCGAAGGGACTAAGACGATGTCGGCTTCGCCGAAGACATCCCAGACCTGAGGACGGAAGCCGAGGAACTCGACGTGTTCCTCCACCCCCAGTTCTACCGCCTGCTTGGCCAGCTGTCGTCCGAACCACTCGTATCCGGGAAAAACGGCGCCCAGCAGGCGCAGATCAGCCTCGACTCCCAGTGACCGGAGACGTTCGAGTGCTGCGATCGCAACGTCGGGCCCCTTTCGCGGGGACAACCGGCCGATGAAGAGGAGCCGGACCCGCTGAGTCAGCTCGGCCCGTGGGGGCACGGGTGGGTGGTCGGGCCCAGCGACACCGTTGTAGACGACGATGGAGCGCCGGCGCAGGACCGGCAAAGTGCTCGCCATCACATTGAGGCTGAACTGACTGTTCAGGACAAGCCTGTCGGCCAGCAGCAGGGGCGAGTACAGGAACAAGCGCACCAGCGCCGACTGACTGCCTTCTGCCTCGTGCACGTGGCAGATCACGCGCGCGCCGCCGAACTTCGCGGCGACCAGCCACAAGGGGATCGTCACCGTGTTGACCACGACGGTAGTGGCGCCGGTCTGCCTTATCACCTTGATTGCCGGCCCGAGTCCACGGATCGCGTCGCGCACAAGTCGCCACGCGCCGGCCGGCCTCAATGCGCTCTTGCGAAGTACGGGGGTCCGCACCAGAACCGTGTCCGCCCCGCGTTGTGCGGCAGCGGCGGTCAGCGGACCATCATTGGGCAGAGCAAGGATGACCTCACTACCCTCACCGCCCAGCGCGGAGACCGTCTCGAGCAGCATTCGATCAGACCCGTAGAGGTCCGGACTGGGGTGCGCGACCAGTACGGCCCCTGCCTTCACCGGGTCCTCGGACCAGCCAGGCCGGTTGCGCCGTCCGCTCGGGTGGGATCGTGTCGCACCGGCGGCTGCGAGGTCCATGCACAGCTGTTCGTATGCACGGGTGACGTCGTCCCAGTCATAGCGGCGGGATGCGACCCGAAGGTCGTCACCCAGCGTGCGTCGTTGCTCCGGGTTCCCCTCCGCCTGTTGGAGGCGGGCAGAAACGGAGGCTGGATCGGTGAAGTACCAGCCATGTGTCCCCACGACCTCGCGGTTGAAGACGCAGTCAAACGCGATGACAGGAGCGCCGGCCCCGGCGGCGCGGAGCAGGGATGGATTCGTGCCGCCGACCGAGTGGCCGTGCAGATAGGTGGCCGCGTGGGCGTACATCTGATCCAGCAGTTCTTGGTCCCACACGCCCCCAAGCAACCGCACGCGACCGTCGGCCGCGCGCGTGACAGCGGCAGCGTAGGCATCGGCGTAGGGGGCCGAGCCGACCACCACCAACGGGAGCGAGCTAGAGCTCGCGACATAGCCCTGAACGATCTCGAGCACATGGTTCTCCGGCTCAAGTCGGGCGACAACCAGGTGATAACCGTCGGGCTGTAGTCCTACCTGCGCCAACAGGTCCGGATCCCGACCTGGCACTACACGTGCGCCATAACTGATCAGCCTGGAAGGAGCGGAGAACTCCGCCGCATAGTAATCGGCGATTCCTTGCGCGTCAGCAATGATCTCCTCCGACCATCGCACGGCCATCGACTCGGCCACACGGTAATAGCGTCGCCCCACGGCCCCCCACTTGCTGCGCCTCCACTCCATTCCGTCAACGTTTGTCGCGACCGGAATCCCACGAAGGCGGAGCAGTGGCAATAGCGGGGAGTTAGCTGCGTTGAACAGGATCGCGGCATCAGTTCCGGCCAGCGACGGGTGTATTACAGACAACGCCGTGTGCGAGAGGGTCTCCAGAGAGCGCCGACGCAGCGCCGGAAGCGTCACGAGCCGCATGCCCCGGTACTCCTGCATAGGCTCCTCGCCATCCACGGCACGTCGGTACACGAGAACGTCGTGGCCGATAGCGGCGAGCCGGGAGCCGATCTCTTCGACAGCGGTCTCGAAACCGCCATAATGCGCGGGCACACCCCGAGTGCCGATCATAGCGATCTTCACGTGACTCCCCCTCTTCGACGACAAGCGCCAGCAACCAGACCGAAACCTACCTCACCGCGCAGAAATGACGCGGGGTCGCCCACCTTGGGGGTCTGTCGGGCTGGGCTACCATCACGATATTCAATCCAACAGAAGGGCCGCCCGGATGGGTCCAGGTATCGCTCGCCGAACGTTGCTTACGGGAACGGCTGCCTCCGTCATCGCCCTGAGCGCATGTGTTTCACAAACACCAGCGCCCCCCACCGGGACACCCGTTGCACCTGAGCCGGCGACATTCGCAGACCTGGTGGCCGAGAAGCCCTTTTACATCGCCCATCGGGGCGGGTGGCGAAACTGGCCTGAGATGACCGCGTTCTCCTACCAGCAGGCCGTCGCTTTGCCCCTGGTAAAGGCCATCGAGATCTCTGTGGTGCTGACCGCCGATGGGGTGCTGGTCTGCAGCCACGACCTGACCACCACTCGCCTAACCGGGGCTCCCTACGCGATAGCCCGCGTTCCATGGGCCACCCTGGAGCCGCTGCTTGTGACATCCGCGTACACCGACGATCCGAGTCAGCCTTATCGCCCGCTCAGCAAGCTTGACGATGTCATCGACCACCACATCCAAAGCCACGTGGTGTTCATAGAGCCCAAGTCAGCTGACGCAGTGGAGCCGCTGAAACGAAAGCTGGTCGAGCTCAATCAACCCACCCGAACGGTGTGGAAGCAGCCGATCAACCAGGCCAACTTCGCCTGGGCGAAGGGGCGAGGCTATTCCACCTGGGGCTACGCTCTCGACGAGCCATCCCACACCGGGTCCCGTCTACGGACGCTGGTCGCCGATTCGAGGATCGACATGTTCGGCATCGAGTTCAAGCGAGACAGTGCTGCCGTGTCGGAACTTGTGGATCTGGCCGCGGCCGTCGGCAAGACGACGGTGATGACCAATGTAGAAACGCCAGACCAACGCCGCCGTGCACTCGGCCTGGGATGCCGGGGTCTTATGACCGCCGATATCCGGAACCTCCCCGGCATCCCGATATAACCGCTGGAACAACGTCCCGGACAACTGGCTGGACGCCCGTTTCCCATTCGCGCTGACCAAGAGGCGCAGCGCCACAATGGGCGCTGCGCCTCAGGCTTACCCGCCTGTGGTTCCGGTCAGATCATCGAAGCGGAAGGTGACCGGGATGTTCGTTGCGCTCCCTGAGATGTAGGTCACCAGCCCGATACCGCCACCGGTCTGCAACGCGGCCGGTGCACTGTCATTCGTCTCGACCTGCCAAGCCGGCTCGGCCTTGCCCGCGTTCCATACCTTGGCCTTCAGCGCGGTGGTGGAGGTGCCGAATGCCTGGGCCTTGATATTCAGTACTGACCCGGCGGAATAGTTGAACGTAGAAGCAAGCACGACGGACTTGACCGACGTCTCCACGTTCGCCTCAACCCGCACCAGGTACAGCGTGAGCGCCCCATTTGCCGCAATCTTCACCTTTGCCCGGTAGTCGTTACCACCAGACGCCCGGACCCCCAGCGAGGCGAAACCGCCCCCGCCAGAAGGCAGCTTGTCGAGCGTCACCTTCACCGAGGCCTCAGTGTTGGTCGACGTCACCGACTCCAATGCGACCCGAGGTCCAGCCCCAGCGGTCGCGACCCGAATCTGGCCGGCACCATCGACAACCGAGAAGGCGGTGGCCGAGCCGTACCTTGTCCATGCGCCACCGGCATCAGCCGAACCAAAGCCGCCGGTCACCGTCCGCCCGAAGGCATCCTGGACGACCCCGCCCCCAGCCGGAGGCGCCGTCGCCGTAACCGCCTTCGTGGTCTGATCGGTGCCGCCGTCATCGTCGGTCACCTTCAACGTCACCTGGTAGGTGCCGGCGACCGCGTAATCGTGACTCGGCGCGGCGAGCGTGCTGGTGGCACCATCGCCGAAGGTCCACAGGTACGACTTGACCGTCCCATCTGAGTCGGTCGAAGTCGATGCGAAGGCCACCGTCAGGTCCGAGACGGTGAATCCGAAAGCAGCCGTCGGGGCCGCATTTGCGGTCGTCGTCACCGTTTTGACGATCTCGGACGTGGCGCCCTCATTGTCGGTCACGGTCAGTTTCACGTCGTACGGTGCCGCCGTGGCGAAGCTGTGGGTCGGATTCGCCGCAGTGCTGGTATCACCATCTCCGAACGACCACAGGTAGGACGCGATCGAGCCATCCGAGTCGGTAGAGGTGGACGTGAAAGCGACCGTCAGCTTGTTGACGTCGAACGTGAAGCCAGCAGCCGGGGAAGCGTTGGCCACCGTGGTGACGACCTTGCTGATGACACCCGTGGCGCCCTCGTTGTCCGTCACCGTCAAGGTCACCGTCTGCCCGCCCGCTGTGGCGAAGACGTGCTGCGGGTTGGCCAGGTTGCTGGTCGTGCCGTCACCGAAGTTCCACAGGTACGAAGCGATCGTTCCATCGGTGTCGGTGCCGGCCGCCGTGAAGGCAACCGTGCGCTTGTTCACCAGGTAGGTGAAGTCGGCAGCAGGCGGAACATTCGGTGTGTCGCCTCCTCCCTTGCCGAAGTGGTCGAGACGTTCATCGGCCGTCAGGATGCGGGAGTACACGGCGACCTCATCGATGTCGCCAGCGAAGTAGTTGCTCGAGGTGCCGCCCCAAGTTGTGTCACCACCGATGCGCCAGTAGCCGGTGTAATCCTGTGCACCGGTCTGGGAGTTCGTGCCCACCAGAACGCTGTCGACGTAAAGCTTCATACCGTCATTGCTTTGCTGGGCGACGATGTAGTGCCACTTGTCGTCGTTGTAGGACGCCGACGAGGTGACGAGGTTTTCCGCCCCGGTCCAGACGCCGTAACGCAGCTGACCCGTCGTGAGCATGTACACGTGCCGGTCATAGTTGCTGGAGTTACCCGACTGATTGTTGCCGAAGCCGATCAGCTTGCCGCCGGAGGTGGTCGTCGTCCGGAACCACAACTCCTCGGTGTAAGTGGTCGGGTTCGCGAAGGTGTTCACGCTCCCGACGACATCATCGATGCCGTCGAACCGAGCCGACCTATCGCCTGCCAGGCCAATTCCGGAAGGCGCGCCTTGCACCGTACCCGCTGCGTAGACACCGGGGTTCTCGTTCGGTGTGGCATCGGCCGCTGTCGTGCCGCTCGTCTCGGCCAACCGCCAGTAGAGATCAGGCTGGCTGGAATGGACTGCCTTACCGTACGGGTCGGACGGTGCAACCGTACCTGGCAAGGCGCGACCACTGGCCGTGTAGTGCGCCTGTACCGTTCCAAGATCAAGCGCAGTCGGGTAGATCGCGACCTCATCGATCTGACCCGCGAAGTAGGCCGCGCCGCTCCACGGACTATCGCCACCGACCCGCCAGAAGCCGGAGTAAGCCTGCCCCGTCGTCGTGTCGCTGCGGGTGGCAACCCTTCGCCCGTCCACGTAGAGGGCCATGCCGGATCCGCTCAGGGAGGCGACGACCTGGTGCCACTGACCGTCGTTGTACGCCTTCACGGAACTGACGGTGCGTGAAGTGCCCGGGTATACACCGAAGGTCAAGCGCCCATCAGGCTCCATGTAGACGTGGCGGTCATAGCTCGAGCTGTTTCCGGTGTTGGCGTTGCCGAAGCCGATGATCTTGCCGCCAGCCGTGTTGGTGGTCTTGATCCATGCCTCAACAGTGAACAGGTTCGGGCCAGCCTGAGCTGTCGTCGCTGCTGCGAGACCGGCCGTGGTGCCGTTGAATGCGGACGCAGGATTGCTGTCGCCGACGATCGCACCCGCCTGGCCACCTGTGACGCCGCTGTCCACGCGGGCGTCGCCGAAACCAGCCCAGTCGTAGGCCACATTGCCGGTGGCGGCTGGGTCCTCACCGAACCGCCAATACGTCGTCGCTCCGTCGTCGAGCACCGATGAGGCGTATGAGGACAGTGCCCCATCCGAGCTCACCGTGACCGCGACGGTATCTCCTCGAGCCTCGTTCCCCCAGGGATCGGTCACGTAGAGGCGGTAGCGGTACTCGACACCAGGCGTCAGTCCAGTGTCGAGGTAGCCCATGACCGGCCGGCTCCACTCAGAGGAGGGGCCGACCACGGAATCGATCTCCACACCGTTTCGACGGATGTGATAGGTGAGGTATTCGTTGTCCCGGTCCCAGTTGGCGGCCCAGGCAAGCCGGACTGTGCCCCTGACGAAGGATGTCGCCTTGGGGATCATCCGATAGCCGGACAACTCCGGACCAAGCTTGTTCGGCGCAAGGGTACGAACCGCGTAACGGACGAGGCCCTGCTGCGCGACCTTGCCGGCTCGCGGGAATTCACCGCCGAACGCCACGTACTGGCTGTTGGTCGCCACGCTCCATCCTGCTTGGCTCTGACCGGTGTAGCTGCCGCTGTAAAGCTCGGGCTCCCACTTCTGCATGTTGGGCGCAGGCGTGCCTCCCCAGTCTGTGTAGCCGTAGGGGTCCGGGCCCTTGAGCGTGCCCACCACTGCCTTGCTGAACGCATTGGCCCAATGGAAGGTCCATGGTGTGGTCTGTGGGGGCCCGTCGGGCAGGTTGCCGCAGTAGTGCTTGTGGCTGGCGGTGTAGATGACGTCACCCATGGGCGCAACGCTGTAGGTGTCCCCATGGCAGTCCTCGACCCACACGATGGCGCCGGTATTCCAGTCGATCCGGGAAGTACCTTCCAGCGTGCCGCCCGCGCCGTAGTGGTAACCCGTCACGTAGAGGCTGTCGTTGTCGCTGGCCATTGAGAGGATTGCCGCGTCGGGACCGGCGTTACGCACCTTGTCGTTCGCCGGCATCGGCAGTGACGCTCCGGTCGAAGCATCCAGGAGCGCCAGCCCGTACCCGGGGTTTCCCGAGCCGTTCACGGTCTTGAACCGACCGCCGATGGCAACCCTCTGGCGATCGGGGGAAATGGCGATGGCGTTCACGCGGTCGCTCACCACCGGTGCCCAGGACAACACTGCTGCGTCTGAGGCACGCACGGCGGCGGTGTGGGTGCGCGCGTTGTTGCTGACGGCGGTGAAGTTGCCGCCGAAGTACACGTTGTCAGCGGTGGCGACCACAGCGCGCACCTGACCGTTGACGCGGGGCTGGAACGCCGCAATGGGGGCTCCGGTGGTGGGATCGAGTGCTGCGATCCTGTTCCGTACTTGTCCGTTGATGGTCGTGAAGTTTCCGGCGACGTAGACCCGGCGTCCATCTGGCGACGCCGCGACTCCGAGCACCTGTGCATTGGCCTGTGGCGCCCAGCTTCCGATCATCACCCCCGTCCGGATGTCGTAGGCCAGAAGGTTCGCTCGCGGAGTCTCGTTGACGCCGGCGGCGGAACCAGCCGGGCGCGCGCTCGTGAACTCACCGCCGACGTAGACCGTGTTCCCGATCACGGCCTGGCTCCAGACCACGCCGTTTATCTGGACGGTCGGGAGCGGCTCGGCTGACACCGTCACTGGAGTCGCCGGATTGGCCTCGTTGATGGGCTTGGTGTCGGCGAAGGCCAACATTGGCGGCTGCACCAGCCCAACGGCCAACACCCCCGCGATAACTACAGCGGCGAGGCGTCTCCCCGTAAGCGAAAGAGTATGCATTTTTTGTGTCTCCCCCCAGAAACAACGCGCGCTCCACGGCGGAGCGTGCCAGCAGTCGCAAGCGACTTCCCTGCGCGTGAGATGGTGGTCCCAAACGGAACCTAGCTGGCCGATCGAGCCACGTGCGCTAATCCCCCAAACGCACCGGTGGAGGGCCCCTCACCCACCCACGGCAGCTCAACAGTAACTCATCCACGCCCATCGGTCTATGGAATTGTCGATGCCGTGAGATCGACTTTCACCAGCGGACGGCCTTGCACTGCTCCGAGCCGGGGCCTTCGTCCTGAGGGCGATCTTGACTAACCGAGTCTTACCGGGAGAGAATCCGCGGACTATGCCGAACCCGGCCCGCGGACCTGTGGGCGCGCTGCGCCGGGGCTACAGGTTTGGGCGCAAGCAGTTCAGGCGTGTGCGCAACCACCTTCTTCTGCTCACGACGAAGGCGCTGAACCGGGTGTCACGCCGGTCCGTCACCGGGTCAGGGCCAGTCATCGTCTCGCTGACCACCTTCGGCGAGCGCGCAGCCATCAGCGGTTATGCCATCGAGTCCATTGCCCGAGGCGCCGTCCGCCCCAGCCGACTCATCCTTTGGCTTGACGATCGCTCGATCCTCAACGACCCCCCGGCTCCGCTGCGGCGGCTCGTTGCTCGAGGACTGGAACTGCGTGCGACGCCGGATTACGGCCCCCACAAGAAGTACTATCCGGCGGTGAAGGAGTCGATCGCCGGCGACCTGCCTCTGGTCACCGCTGACGATGACACGCTCTACCCCCGGCAGTGGTTGGCCAAGCTCTTGAAGGCTTACGCCGATCATCCCGACGAGGTCGCCTGCCATCGCGCATGGGTGGTTCGCGTGGAAGACGGGGGCATCACGCCGTACGACACCTGGCCCAATTGCCGGAGCTCGCAGGCCAGTCCGGCGAACTTTGCGACCGGCGTGAGCGGCGTCCTCTACCCACCCAGGATGCAAGCGGCTCTGGCTGAGCTTGGTACCGGCTTCGTCGAGGTCGCGCCCCGGACCGATGACATCTGGCTCCATCGGGCCGCTCTACGCTCAGGCATACCCATCCGCCAGGTCTCCTCCCGGCCAGTCCACTTCCCGACCATCCCAGGCACGCACGAGTCCAGCCTGATGCGCGAGAACGTCGGAGGCTCCGGCAATGACGCGGCGATCAGACGCGCCTACGACGCTCGAGATATTCGCACTCTGGAAAGCGCACTCACCCGGCCCTGACTCGGTTCCGGTCGCAGATTGTCGGCACCCACCATGACAAGGGCGAGCGTCGCCCAGCTCAGCATGCCGGTGAAGTTCCCGAACGCCAGGGCGCTGGACCCGTTCAGGGAGACCAAGCAGATGAGGCTCGCGAGCACCGCCCACTCGGCAGAGACGAGCCCGTACCGCAGCAGGAGAACGAGCTGCATCCCGAAGTACAACGTCGCCAGGATCAGCCCGACGTCGAGCGCGTACATCAGGAACGAACTCTCCAGGCTGGTCTGCAACCCGGCGTCGCGCGCAATGTCGAAACTGGAGCCCAGCCCCGACCCGCTGAAGATGTAGTGCTGCATTTCCGAGAGCCCGAACTGGAACGCAGACAAGCGAGCGGCAGAGGAGCCGGTGTCATCCTCGAGCCGACCGGTCAAACCGCCTGCCAGGCCCGATGACGACACAACGATGACGGCGACCGTTGCCGCCACAACGGACGCGATCCGACTCAGGAGGCTCATTCGCGTCAGGAAGATCGCGACCAGAAGAAGGACGATCATGAAGCCCGTGCCCGTCCTGGACTGGGTCACGAGGCTGGACGCTGTGAAGAGGAACAGCAGCGCGAAACGGAGAATGCTGCTCCGGTAGCCCAAGACGAGGGCGCCTGCCACAGTCAGCAGCAACGAGAGGAGGAGCGGGCTGTCAGTGGTTCCCATCCAGCGGGTGTTGCGCTCTGGGTCGAACCAGTAGATCCTCAGGTAGGCATCCTCGAAGAACAGCACGGACCCGGTGGCAAGCTGGGCGAACGAGATGATGCTTTGCACCACCGCTGCCAGAACAATCGTCCCCTGCAGAAGCTGCCGGTCGCGCGCACCTCGGCCGACCGCAAGGATCATGAATGCGATGAGTACCGGCGCAGCTATCTGGTCGATCAGCAGCCTCGTCCCGCCGCTACCGGCGATCACGCTCGTCAGGCCCGCGCCCACGATGAACACGACGCAGATGAGTGCGACGTAGCGATGCTTGATGACAGCCAACACCAAGGGCCGTGGCGCGGTCACCGCCATGACAACGAAGAGCGTGAGGGTGAGCCACGTGGCGGGATGAAAGCCGATTGGCGACGTGACCGGCAACCCGGTGAAGGTGTTGGCAGCGACGGCGGGGACCAACAGCCGCAGCATCAACACGCCGGCCAGGGCGAACCCCGGCTGACGCCGAAGAAGGAGTGCCACCAGTAGGCAGACCGCGAGCCAGACGACCAGCCGGATCATCCAGACGCGCTCTCTCGGACCTCGTAATAAGAGGAGGTGTCGACCCCAGGGTTGGCTCGTGCGGGCACCATCGTAAGGATGGTGCCGAGGGTCCTCACCCCGACAGAGTCGAGGGATTGGATCGCCCTGTAGACGCGTGT
>Ga0366805_1025_pt1 | contig 20262 bp, 23 predicted proteins | sample TotcelN113001L13_FD_207036 | JGI IMG/M metagenome (GOLD analysis project Ga0366805, IMG submission 207036) | Enriched cells from coal bed in the Powder River Basin, Montana, United States - Total cells N11 rep3 HSBNCT.N11.300.1.L13 ... | reverse complement strand
TCTCCGTGAAGGCGCCGGCCATCAACTCGATGTAGGCAGACCCGTCATCGGCCAGGTTGCGGTTCCAGGCATGGCCGAAGGCTGCGTCCCCCCACGTCCACTGCTTCTTGCCGACCACGAAGCTGTGATCCGCCCAGTGCACGAACCCTGCCTTCGCCCGGTGGTCGTAGCCGCCGAAGAAGTCACCCGCTGAACCGACGCACATGTAGGAGGTCGGCACCGGGATGTTCCGCGGCCAGTCCAGCCGGTCTCCCCGCACGCGGAGCGGGCTGTCCGGGCGGGTGTCCTCGCCGTGCCGGGCCGGGTAATCGATGCCGTAGTAGGACCCCGAGGCGACCGGGAAGGTACTCACCGCACGCTTGGCATGGTCGGCGACCATGTGGACGTCCGCAGGGAAGAACGACTGGTAGTCCGAGTGGACCTCGGCTGCCACATTGGCCCACCACAGGAAAGTCTGCGGCTCATCGCTGCGGTTGTAGAGCCGCACACGCAACTCGAGGACGGTGGAGCCCGGCCGCAGGGAGACGCCGTGCATGCCCTTCATCCGGGCGAACGGGTCGTGGTCGGAGCACCAGATGGTGCCGTCGGCCTCGTCGAGTTCCCACGCCACCGGAAGGAAAGTGGCCGGACGGTGGTGCTGCGGCCAGTTGAACTCCACCCCGCCGGCCAGCCACGGCCCGGCCAGTCCCACCAGGGCCGGCTTGATCACGGGATTGGCGTAGAACAACGGGTAGCCCGTGCGACGGTCGATCGCGTAATGGATGCGGCCGCCGAGTTCTGGCAGGACGAGCACCCTCAGGAATTCGTTCTCCAGGTGGAGCCCCACCCAGCTGTGGTCGGTGGGCTCTTCGCTGATCCGGTCGTGGACTGGGCCAAGGGCTGGCTGCGCGACCTGTTGGCGGACAGTCGGATCACCTACCTCAAGTGGGACATGAACCGGCCGGTCACCGACGGCGGACGGCCGGGCGACCTGCACGGCAGGGAGTGGGCGATCCAGCATGCGGAGGGTTACCTCGACGTCATGGGCATGCTTCGCCAGGAGTTCCCGCACGTCACCGTCGAGGCGTGCAGCGGCGGCGGTGGCCGGATCACCGCCGACGTCCTCGCCGTCAGTGACGTGGTGTGGCCCAGCGACGAGACCGGGCCGAGGGATCGCCTCGCCATCCAGCACGGCTTCCTGTCCGCCTACTCCCCGCACGTCATGAGCTCATGGGTGACCGACCAGCCCGACCGGCTCGACACCGAACCCGCCAGCCTGGAGTTCCGATTCCTGGTTGCCATGGCGGGAGTGCTCGGGATCGGCGCTGATCTCGGCGCCTGGACCCCCGCAGAGCTTGCGACCGCAGCCGACCTGGTGGCGCGCTATCGCGAGGTGCGCGAGACCATCCACGCCGGCCGCATCGAGCTGCACGGAACGCCGGCCGATGCCGTCTACGCCGTCGAGTACGGCGGCCCTGACCGTACGGTCGTGTTGGTCTACGCCCGAGCGGCAAGGCCGGATCACGTGTCCCTGCAGCTGCGGACCCTGGTTCCCGGCACCTGGTATCGCGTTCACGACCGGACCGTCGTGGCAGAGCAGTTGGCTGCTGGTGTGCGCGTCGATTTCGCGCTCTCCCACGACGCCGACCTGGTCGTTCTGGACCGCCTGGATCGCCTGGAGTGAAGGGACTGTCTGCCGACGGATGGGTGACGGTGCCTGTGTCCGTCACCACGGACGAGCGGCACGGGGGCCGCTGGACGTCGCTACGAACCCGGCGCCGCGAGTGGCTGTGGACCAACCCCGACCCTGCGGTGGTCGTCGCCCGTGGTGACGTTGAGCCGGGTGCTCCCTTCCTCGACGCCGGCGGGGTCGAGGAGTGTGTGCCGACCGTGCGCGGCGTGCCCGACCACGGTGCGGCCTGGAGCCGGGCATGGCAGGGGACCCCCGCATCGGTGGAACTGCCGGGTGTCGGGCGGCTCACCCGCACCATCAGCACTACCGACGACAGCGTCGAGGTGCGGTACGTGCTGAGTGGCGCTCCGGGGACGCCCTTCCTCCATGCAGTGCATGCCCTGCTTGACGTGGGACCCGAGGCGCACGTCGTGGTGCCTGGTGCCACCTCGATGGTGGTTCTCGACCCTCAGCCGCAGCGGCTTGCCTGGCCGTCGGGGCTGGACCAGCTGGGGCCCGACGATGGCACGGCGACCTGCGCCCTGCTCCCGGGTTGCCGCGAAGTGATGGTTGTCGACGGTGATGACGCGCTGAGCTTCGCGTGGACTGCGCCGGGCCACGATGACCTCTGCTCCCTTCTGCTGTGGCGCAACCTGCGAGGGTGGCCGGCGGAGTCGCCCTACCGCTCGATCGGAATAGAGCCCATGGTCGGTCGGGCCGCCGACCTCAGCAGCGCGGAGCCCGGCGAGGTCGCGCGCATCGGGTCGGGCGGCCAGTGTCGCTGGCACGTCCGAATCAGCGCGTTCGAGAGGCCTTGAGCAGACCTAGGGTCTGGGGACGGTCGAAAGTCCACGGGGATCGCGCTGGTTCAGCGGCGTTCCCAGGCATCGCGGTAGTCGGCGACGAACCGGGCGAGCGGGGCCGCCGGCTGCCCGGTGAGTCGCCGGATGGACCGGTTCGGGAAGGCGGAGACGTTGAGGCGCACCACCTTGTGGATCATTTTCTGCACGGCGATGTAGTCCTCCGGCAACCCCTCGCTCCGCAGCCGGTCGAGGTACTCGGCTTCGGTGGGCCGGGCGTAGCGGATGGGGCGGCCGAGCACGTCGGTCATGATTCGTGCCACGTCGCGGTAGCTGAGGGACTGTTCACCAGACAGGGTGTAGGCCCGACGCAGGTGGCCGGGTTCTGAGAAGACGGCGGCAGCGACCCGGCCGATGTCGCGGGCGTCGATCAACGCGGTGCGAGCGCTCCCGGCGGGGACGAAGATCCGCCCCGTCTGTCGAATCTCGGCAGCATAAGTCGTGGCGAGGTTCTGCATGAAGAAGTTGGGTCGCAGGAAGGTATAGGGCGAGCCGGTGCGGCGCAGGTATTGCTCGACGGCGTAGTGCGGGGTGCGCCGGTTGGCCTGGACGCCTTGTAGCGACACGAACACAATCTGCCGCACGCCCATCCGATTGGCGGCGTCGATCAGTGGGAAGAGCCTGTTCTGCACGTCGGCGATGGCGGGTGGCCGCATCAGGAACAACCGGTCAGCACCGTCCAGCGCCTGCTCAAGCTGCGCAGCCTGGAGCCCGAAATCGAACCGGCGGCTAGTGGTCGCTCCGTTTGCGTAAAAGCCGCCCGGGTCGCGGACGGCCGCGATCACCGGCTCGCCGCGCCGCTCCAGCTCCCGGACCACGGCCGAGCCGACGATCCCTGTCGCGCCGGTGACGAAGACTCCGGCCATCAGTGCCGCACCGTTCGGGCCAGGAGGCGTGCAAGCGTGACCAGTTCTGCGTCGTCGAGGTCGCTGAACTCTTCGGCCAGCTCGGCCACCATCCGCCGCTCGAAGTCGTCCACCTGGCTCCCTGCGTCCGCAGTGAGGGTGAGCACCCTTGACCGCGCGTCGGATGGATGTGGCCGCTGGTCGACGAGGCCGGCCTGGCGTAGCCCTTCCAGCAATTGTGTGACGGCCCCGCGGGTCAACTTGAGCTCACCAGCCAGCAACCCTGGCGACATCGGCGCCGGACGGTGGGCGATGAGAAACAACGCCTCCAGCTGCGAGCGGCTCAGCTGAAGCCCGCGGAAGGGCATGGCGCGTGTCGAGCCGAGCAGCCTTGACCACGAAACGACGGACTCCAGCACCTCACCGAGCAGCGACGCGCGCGTTGGTCCGGGCGTCGTCATCTGGTGGCTCTGGTCATGGAGATAGTTTAGACGCTAAACCACTTCGGCATATTCGTAGGCCGGATGGCGACGAGGGAGCCCGGCTACTCTGGCTCGATGACAGCAGCTTCGTCGAGAACACAGGGGCGTGGATGAGCGGTCGAATCGTGCTGTTCGGGGCAACCGGCTACACCGGTGAACTCCTGGCTCGGACGCTGGTCGGCAGCGGTGCCACCCCCGTGCTCGCAGCGCGTTCGGCTGAACGACTGGCAAGGCTCGCCGTCGAGCTGGGTGGGCTTGAGACACACGTGGCCGACGTCACGGACCCGGCCACGGTGCGGGCACTGGTGGAGCGGGGCGATGTCCTGATCAGCACTGTGGGACCGTTCGCCCGCTGGGGCGAGCCGGCGATCCGGGCGGCCATCGACGCAGGCGCGACCTACTTCGACACGACCGGTGAGCCGGCCTTCATCAGGCGGGTTTTCGAACACCACGGTCCGGCGGCCGCTCGCGCGGGAACGGCTCTCCTCACGGCGTTCGGCTTCGATTTTGTTCCGGGGAACCTCGCCGCGGAGCTTGCACTCCAGGTCGCTGGTCCGGCGGCCACCCGGCTTGACGTCGGGTACTTCTCGACAGGGTCCGGCAACATCAGCGGCGGCACGAGGGCGAGCTCGGCAGGCGCCGTGCTCGCGTCGTCCTTCGCGCTGCACGGGGGCCGGCTGCTGACCGAGCGCACCGCAGCCCGGGTCCGCCGCTTCACCCTTGACGACGGAACTGTCCTCCAGGGATCAGCGTTGGCGGGTCGGAGCACTTCACGCTGCCTGTGCTGCATCCCCGGCTGCGCGACATCGACGTTCTGCTCCAGCGCCCAGGGATCAGCGGACGGGTGACGCCGGCGCTGACCGCGATTGTGTCCGTGGCGAAGAGAGTTCCCGGCGTGGCTGCGTGGCTCTACAAGGTGCTCGGCTCCGAGGGTTCAACCGGGGGCCCCGATTCAACGACGCGGTCCCGCTCGCAGTCACGGATCGTGGCCGATGCGCGCTCGGCTACCGGCGAGTTGCTCCATCGCGTCGAGTTGGAAGGTCCCAACGGTTACGACTTCACAGCCCGCATTCTGGCGTGGGCCTCAACCGAGGCCAGCCGGGGTGCGGTCACCCAGGCCGGAGCGCTGGGGCCAGTGGCGGCCTTCGGGCTGGAAGCTCTCCGTGCTGCCGCGGACACCGCCGGCCTCAGGCCTGTGGGAATCTCATCGTGATTGACCAGCAGGAACACCCGCTCGAGCAACCCGTGGTCATCCTGATCGTGGGCGTCCCTGGAGCTGGGAAGAGTACCGTCGCCCGGGCGCTGGCCAAGCGCCTGGAACGGGCAGCCTGCGTCGAGGGCGACCTGGTTCAACACCACTTCACGGTGACAGGCCTCGTCGGCCCGGGCGGATCACCGGCTGCCGAGTCGCACCGCCAGCTGCAGCTGCGGTGGCGCAACTGTGCAGACCTGGCCCGCAACTTCTGGGAGGCCGGTTTCACGGCTGTCGTCGAGCACGCCGTCTCCCGTCGGGAGTGGGTCGATCGATTCGTGCAGGACGTTTCGCCCGCACGGGTGTCCGTGATCGTGTTGGCGCCGCCCTTGGAGGTGGCGCTGGAACGGGACCGTCATCGCGATGAGAAGCAGGTGGCTCACCTGTTCTTGCACATGGATGCCGAACTGCGCCGGGAGCTGGCTGGCGTTGGGTACTGGCTCGACAGCTCCGGGCTCACCGTCGATCAGACGGTCGACCGCCTGCTCGCCACCGGGATCACCACCGGCCTGCTGGGCGACTGACCGGGCGATCGCCTCGACTTCTGTACCTAGAGGTATGTACAGTCGAACCATGGACTCACGCGAGCAGCTGATCGACACGATGGGCGAGCTGATGTGGGAACGGGGTTACGCGGCCACCAGCCCGCGCGAGGTTCGGGAGCGGTCTGGAATCGGGCAGGGGAGCATGTACCACCACTTCCCGAGCAAGCGGGACCTCGCCCTCGCAGCGCTCCAGCGGAATTGTGACGACCTGTTGCCCGCCTCGGAGGCGCTACTCACCGGGGACGGTGACCCACTCGAGAAGCTCACCAGGTACGTGAGCCAGCCGAAGGATGCCCTCAGAGGCTGCAAGGTGGGACGGATGACCCAGGATCCCCTGGTGGCGGCTGACCCAGGGCTGCTCGCTCCGGTCGCCGACGCCTTCGACCGCGTACACCAGGCGCTGGTGGTGGTGCTGCGCGCCGCGATCGAAGCCGGAGAACTCAACGCCGACCTGGATCCCGACCGGTTGGCGTACCTCCTGGCCGCCACCATCCAGGGCGGCTACGTGTTGGCGATCGCCCAGCAAGACCGGCGTCCGTTCGATGCAGCGCGCGCCGGTGCCCTCGACCTTCTGCGCGCAGCCACACCGAGGGCGACACCGGATTTGCGGGCCGCGGGACCGTCCGCGCCCACCGAGGAGGAGGAACAAGGATGACAGTACGGATCGGTATCAACGGGTTCGGCCGGATCGGCCGGAGCTACCTGCGGGCAGCACTGGCAAGTGCCGCGGACATTGAAGTGGTGGCAGTCAACGACCTGACTGACGCCGCAACCCTTGCCTCGTTGCTGGAGTGGGACTCGATTTCGGGTCACCTCGAGGGAGTCAGCGTTGCCGGCGACACGATCTCGGTCGGGGACAAGGCCATTCGTGTTTTCTCCCAGACCGACCCCGCCGCCATCGCCTGGGTCGAGGTCGGTGCCGACGTGATCATCGAGTCGACCGGTCACTTCACCGATGGTGCGAAAGCGCTCGCCCACCTCAAGGGCGGTGCCAGGAAGGTCATCATCTCCGCCCCTGCCAAGGGCGATGTACCGATGTTCGTGCTCGGGGTGAACGACTCGACCCTCGACCCGTCCGCCTCAGATGTGTTCTCCAACGGGTCCTGCACAACCAACTCGCTGGCGCCGCTGGCCAAGGTGCTGAACGACAGCTTCGGCATCGAGAGCGGCTTGATGACGACCATCCACGCCTACACCGGCGACCAGCGGCTCCACGATGCTCCGCACTCCGACCTGCGTCGGGCAAGGGCCGCCGTCATGTCGACCATCCCGACGTCATCGGGGGCGGCCAAGGCGATCGGCAAAGTCATTCCGGAGCTGGACGGCCTTCTGACCGGTTTCGCTCTTCGGGTGCCGGTTCCGGTTGGCTCCATCACCGACCTGACCGTGGTCCTCAAGCAGACCGCCAGCGCCAGCGAGGTGAACTCGGCGTTCCAGGAGGCGGCCACCACCGGCGCACTCGCGCCCTACCTGCAGTACTCCGAGGCGCCACTGGTTTCCGTTGATATCGTCGGAAATCCGCACTCGACGATCTTCGATGCTCCGCTCACCCAGGTGGTCGGCAATCAGGTGAAGGTCCTCGGCTGGTACGACAACGAGTGGGGCTTCTCGAACCGTCTCGTGGAGTTTTCCGAACGCATCGGACAGGCGCTGTAGCTCCGCGACCCGGGCGGTGTCACTGCGGGGAGGGCGGACGCCATGGGCTTGTAGGGTCGTACCCGGCCGGCGGGAGTGCGGTGGTGGTGGGCATTTCAGAGCTCCGCCCGTCGCGTCTGCCGGCCAGCACCGGTGCGGAAACGGGTGTGCCCGACGGGGAAGATCCGTTGTGACTGGTGTCGTCTGCAGCTCTGGCGGGAACCCGTTCACGGCTGGCGCGCTTCCAGGGAACTGCCCCGACAACGGCGATCAACGCCAAGGCCCCAGCTACCCAGGGCAGGAGCCCGATGATCAGCGGTCGATCCCGGCCGCTGCCCGACAGCTCGACACCGGAGAAGAAGCCCTCCGGGTTGGACCAGGTGACTGTCGAGTCGGACACGGCGGCCGTGCCCGAGGAGGACAGTATCTCGCCCGGGAAGCTGATCGTGACCTCGAGCGTGGTGATGCCCACTCTTTGTTCGGGTGGCAAAGGGTCGAGCGTCACCGCGATGGTCCCGTCGCGTAAGACCACCCGCGGTTCGCCCGGCAAGGACTGCCGCACGAGGTCCGCCACGCGCCACCTCTTGAGCCAGCGACAGGCACGCACGCCATTGGGTCGAGTGGCCGAGGACCACTCCACCTCGACCGGCGCGATGGCCGCCGAGATTCCGGTGCACGCATCATGTGGCAGCGAACCAGGGACGCCCTTCACCGAGTCCTCGACGGAACCTGAGGGTGGGTTGGCCACTATGAGGACAGCGACTTCTCCCAGCGAGCGGGCTTCATCGTGCTGAGCGACCCACCAGACGCTGACGACGGCAGCCACAGCGGCGATCGCCGACACCAAGCGGATCCACACGCCCACAGCCTAGATGCACGTTGTATCGCCGGTTCGGCCTCGGGGACAGCTGATCAGGTGGAGACTGAGCTTGACCCCGAGCAGACTGGAGCAAGCACGACATGGCATTTGAGGACGCCCTCCAGGATGTGGCAGACAAGGTGCGCCAATATGGCCCTTCATTGACGACTGAGGAGGCCACGAAAACAGCGATCATCATGCCATTCGTGAGCCGCGCGCTCGGTTATGACGTGTTCAACCCCGAAGAGGTTGTCCCCGAGTATGTCGCGGACCTCGGCCTGAAAAAGGGCGAGAAGATCGACTTCGCCATCATGCGTGATGGGCAGGTGCAGATGCTGATCGAGGCGAAGCGCATTGGTGACACCCTGAATCTCGAGCACGCCGGCCAGTTGGTCCGTTACTTCCACACATCCAACGCGAGGATCGGCGTATTGACCAATGGTCAGCACTGGCACTTCTTCACCGACCTCGACAAGCCGAACCGGATGGACGAGAAGCCATTCCTCCAACTGGACCTCTTGAACATCGACCCGTACGTCCTCCCCGAGCTCAAGAAGATGACCAAGGACACCTTCGACCTTGAGTCAGTTCTCATGGCGGCTGAGGAGCTGAAGTACGTGAGCGCGCTAAAGCGAGCATTAGGCGACCAGTTCGACTCTCCGAGCGACGACTTCGTCAAGCTTCTTGCCAGTCGCGTGTACGACGGCAGCTTCACCCAGAAGGCGCGCGAGCTGTTCAGTCGCCTCGCAGCGAAGGCGCTCACCCAGTTCATCAATGACCGGGTGAACGACCGGCTCAAGACCGCACTCGGCGTGGCCGCTCCGGCAGTTGGAGCCGCGCCCACCGTCGTCGTTCCGGACTCAGAAGTTGATGAGCCAACCACTGACGTTGAGACCACAATGCTCGAAATCGAGGGCTTCCAGATCGTCAGAGCCATCGCCGCGAGCGAACTGCCGTACTCCCGGGTGATCGGCCGAGACCAGAAGTCCTACTTCTCGATCCTGCTTGACGACAACAACCGCAAGCCGATCTGTCGCCTCCACTTCAACCGGAAGCAGCTCTACCTTGGTCTCATGGACGAGGCCAAGACAGAGAAGCGAGAGGCGCTCAACTGCGTTGAGGAGATCTATCTTCACGCCGACGCTATCCGCGAGGCCGCCCAGCGGTACAAGTAGTCAGCGCCGAGGAGCCTCCAAAAGGACACCTGCACAAGAGTTGTCACGACTATGCGGGGTTCGCAAATCTTGCTGGACTTGATGCCATGACCAGCGAGACAGAAATCCGGGAATTGATCGAGGGCTGGGCCATTGCTGTCCACAAGGGTGATCTCGGCGGCGTCCTGGCAGATCACGCTGACGACATCGTCATGTTCGATGTCCCGCCTCCGGAGCAGGGGGTCCGCGGCCGCGATGCGTACCGTGAAACTTGGCCCGGCTTCTTCGAACGGCAGGCTTCTGGCGCCGTGTTCGAGATCGTCGAGCTGGAGGTGCGGGCAGGTGAGGACGTCGCCTTCGCGTGGGCCTTGTTGCGATGTGGCACCGACGAGGAATTCGAGGACGACCCTGATCGTCGGTCGCGCTTGACGATCGGGCTCCAACGCATCAACGGCCGATGGACGGTCGAGCACGAACACCATTCCTTCACGCACGCAGACTGACGTGTGGCGGCGCACGAGACTCCGTTGGCTAACGGATGGCGAATAGCGGGTTCACCGCTACGTCGTGGTGACCTTCCGTCCAGGCAAGGCAGCGGGTCGACACTCAACGGCCAGCAGGCGGGTCGTCTCACCGTCGACGAACTCTTCATCGTGTTCGTAACCGGCGCCATCGAGATTGGCGACCAAAGGATCGAGAAGGCGTTCCGGTGCGCCAGCCGCCTGATAGACCAGCAGCAGGAATCCATCGGTCGCCAGAGACCGGCGAAGGATATCGAGTTCTGCCGTCGCCGACCTGGTCCAGAAGAGGTTCACGTTCACCGCTACTGCCTTGGAGAACTCACCGGTCTGGGCGGGTTCCAAATCCGCGAGGCTGGACTGTATGACTTCTGCCTCGACCTCCGAGGCCAGAGTTGCCAAGCGCCGCCTGGTCGCGCTTACCGCCGTGGCCGAGCGGTCGATACCGACATAGCGTCCCTCAGGCGCGCCGTTGGCGATCAGGTCCGCGAGCACACCAGTGCCACAACCGACCTCGAGCACCCGGTCCGCACGTCGGACATCCAGTCGGGACAAGGTGAATTGGATGCGCTCTGGAACGCTGGCCATTTATCCACCGTACTTGGGTCGGTCGTTTAGAGCGCTCAGGATGTGCTCAATCGCAACCCGGAGCTCCTGTGCGAAAGGCGTCCGGGGAACGGCGTTGCTTGAAGCAGCGTTCTCATGCACGATCTGACGATGAGCAGACGCTCGGGGCCAGCTGACGGAACTGCCCACGAGGCCGTCTCGGGAGAGTTCGTCACCAAGAGACTCGAGTACGACGGCGAGCGGCAGGTAACGGTGTACGTGCCGCCGGACCCGCCCGAGTTCATCGTGTTCGCCGGTGACGGCCAGCTGATCTCGCGGTGGGGCCCTGATCTGGAGGGAAGTGAACTGCCAGCCACGATGGTGGTCGGTATCCACCGTCATGCGGATGAGACGTTGCGACTTCACGAGTACTCCCCGCACTTCGACGCGGATCGATTCGCGGCGCACGAGGAGTTCGTGGTGGGCGAAGTTTGGCGATGGGTCCGGACGAGGTTCGGCGTGGCCATGCCTGCTGAACGAACTGCAGTGTGTGGTGTGTCGGCGAGTGCAGAGTTCGCCCTAGCTCTGGGTTTGCGGCACCCCGCTGAGTTTGGCGTCGTGTTCTGCGCCTCGCCGGGCGCGGGCTTCCGACCGCCGGAGACGATGCCCGCCCCGCTTCCCCGTGCTTATCTCGTTGCCGGTCGGCAGGAGCCGTTCTTTCTCGAGAACGCCACCCTCTGGGCAACGGCCCTGCGCCGCGAGGGCGCCGATGTCGTGGTGAAGGTTCGCGCAGGTTCGCATGGTGGCGCCTTCTGGCGACAGGAGTTCCCTCGGATGGTGGCATGGGCGAACCAAGGCAGGTCCAACCGTGAGGACCGGGCTGCCGTCGATCTGGCGTGACCCTGCTTCACGTGCTCGTGGATTAACCGACCCATCGCTGCAATTCATCATCTGACGTTCACAGCATGCGGGCATCAGGTTGACGAGGCGCGAGCTGCCACGAACCTCAGGCTTCTCTTGGAGCAACTTGGCAGCTGCTGCTCGCCCAGGGCGCAGCGAACAGGGGGAGCGCGGCGGCCGATTCAGGCATGCGGTTGACTCCGCTCGCGTTACCGGCGCGGGCACGACGCGACCGCTCGATGGCCCGACTCATCCTTGACCCCGTGGTCGATGCCGGGACTGGAAGGTGCCGCTGACTAGGCAAATCCAGCTCGTCCGGGGAACCTCGACTTCCGCCGGTGACGTCCTGATGTCGCGGCCGCCGGTGCACAGAGCTGAACGTTGACGAAGGTCCTGCGATCAGTGTTGCATGTCGATTCAGTAACGACTATTGACTCACCTGTCGAATTGGCCTAATTTTGGTGGAGCCACCCGGGATCGGGCGAGCCTGACCGTCAAGGAGGACTAGCCAGATGATTTCTTCGTTCCGTGGCCATTGGGGCAGGTCGGCACTAGCCGTCACGTGCCTGGCCGGCCTGATGCTGTCCACCGCATGCAGCGCGCAACCGGGGGCCGGTGGTCAGGCTGCAATCGATGAGGGGACAGCGTTCAGCGTGCTCACCCCGAACGAGAACACCTCCATCCGGGCCTTGCTGGATAGCCTCGCCGCCGGGGCATGCAAGCCGGCGAACGACGCGCTGCCCCTGGAGAACGAGACCGTGGCCCAGGCCGACGTGGTGCAGAAGATGACTCTCCTGGCGAGCCAGGGGGCTCTCCCGCACCACTTCGTGGCTGGCACCGCGCAGGTACGTCCTGACGGCGACCTCGGCAAGGCCGGGCTACTGGTCGACTATGAGGCCGAACTGACGACACTGGGCGTGGCCGACCAGGTTCTTCCCCTCGCCGCGTCGACCGTCAAGCAGGTCTACGGACAGATGGTTTCGTTGCCCTACCAGTACAACGTCGAAGGCATTTGGTACAACAAGAAGATCTTCGCCGACAACGGTGTCGCCGAGCCGAAGACCTGGGACGACCTGGTCGCCACATCCGAAACCCTGAAGGGCAAGGGCATCACGCCCATCACCGAAGGGGGTGCGCAAGGTTGGCCCCTGACCCGCCTCATGGGCATGTACATCTTCCGGAACGCCGGCGCGGATGCGATGAAGAAGGTCCGCGATGGTCAGGCCAAGCTGACTGACGAGGCCTACGTGGCCGGTGCGGCTGCGCTCGCCGAACTGGGCGCCAAGGGTCTACTGGGCGAGGGTGTCGGATCGCGTGAAACCGATGCTGCGCAAGTCCAGTTCCTGACCGGCAAGGCGGCCATGATGTACAACGGCTCCTGGTTCCTTGCCAATACCAACGACTCCGAGCAGAACAAGATCGGCATTGAGAACGTCGGCTTCATGCCCGTCCCGGCAGTCACGGGCGGCACTGGATCGATCGACCAGTGGGCGGCCAACGCCGGTGCGGCAACGTCGATGAACAAGACGAACTTCGGACCCAAGTCTGCGGCCTGGCTCAAGTGCATCGTCTCGAACTATGGCCAGACCGCCCTCAAGGAAAAGGGCGTGATCTCTGGCTTCAAGGTCAATGGCGACGTGGGTGACCTCCCCGTAACCACCAAGGCCGTCCAGGAAGTGGTGAGCAACGCCAAGGAGTCCGTGCTGTGGTTCGAGGCCTTGTTCGACGCTGAGACGAACACCCTGGCGACCAAGAATGTGTCGCTCCTGGTCTCCGGCCAGATGTCGCCCGCCGATTACATGGCTGCACTCCAGGCGAGCCTGGACGCAAAGAAGTAGCTGACGCGGGGGCCGGGGCCAACAGCCACGGCCCCGCCGTCATGTCTGAAACTCATCGACCCTGGCCCGATAAGACCCAGTCCCCGCGCCCCTGTTCGTGCTCACGAAAGGTAGATGGTGAAAAAGGTTCTTGGAGACCGCAGAGCGATCGCCACTCTGCTTCTGCCGGCGATGGCCATCTACGTTCTGGCCAAGCTCGTCCCGATCGCCTGGTCCTTCGGCCTGTCGCTCTTCTCCGGTAACCCGCTGCGAGGATTCAAGTTCGTCGGCGTCCAGAACTTCGTCAAGTTCGCTTCGGATCCGGCGGCACTCAAGGCGACCCAGGTCACCCTCACCTACGCGTTCGTTGTCACCATCGGTCAGGTTGTCCTGGGGTACCTGCTTGCGCTGCTTTACCTCTTCGTTCTCAAGAATGCTTCATCCACTATTCGGGCGATCGTCTTCTTTCCCACGGTGTTGCCAACCGTTTCGGTGGCGCTGCTCTTTCGCGGCTTCTTCGCGATCGGCGACAACCAGGGACCCGCGAACTCGCTCCTGAATGCCATGGGGCAACCCAGCCTCGAGTTCCTTGGCTCCGGAATGGGCACGTTCTTCGTGGCGGTGATGATGGAACTGTGGCGGTCGATGGGCTTCTACGCCATCCTCTTGTACGCAGGCCTGGTGGACATCTCGAACGAGACCCTCGAGTCTGCGCGAATGGACGGGGCTTCCGGCTTCCGCCTTGTGCGCCACATCGTCGTGCCGCTCTCGCTCCCGATCCTGCTGTCGTCGGTGATCTTCAGTCTGAACGCCACGCTGAAGGTGTTCGATGGGCTGCTGGCGCTCAACAACGGAGGGCCGGGCACCGAGACCACGCCACTGACGCTGTTCATGTACCTGACTTCTTTCCAGTACGCCGAGTACGGCTATGGCAGCACGATCGCGATAGCCCTCACCCTGCTGTGCCTGGTCTTCACGCTGGTCATCTTCCGCTCCTCCCGCCGCGACATCACACAGAACTGACATGCGCTCCTCACTCCGCATTCGCAACCAGATCGGCCGGATCTTCTCCGTCGCCGGCATCGTCCTGCTCCTGATCGTGGTGGTCTACCCACAGTTCTGGATGATCGCCGGGGCCTTCAAGACCCAGGCCGAGTTCTTCAACAACCCGTCCTGGGCCTTGCCAGAATCGCTGAATCTTGACAACTTCGTGTTGGCTTTCAAGCAGGCGAATCTTGGGCAGATGTACCTCAACTCCGCACTGGTCACTTTCCCCTCGCTGTTCTTCATACTCAGCCTGGGCGTAGCGGCGGGCTATGTCCTTGAGGTCATGGTGTTCCGCGGACGGAACACGCTTCTGCTGATGTTCCTGGCGGGGATCATGGTGCCCGGCCAGATGATCCTTGTGCCGTTGTTCATGTTCTACTTCCGCGTCGGGCTCACCAACTCGCTCTGGCCGATGATCATCACCTACACCGCGATGGGCCTGCCACTCACCGTGTTCCTGATGGCCACCTATTTCCGGGCGCTACCGCGGGAGATCTTCGAGGCGGCCACCATGGACGGAGCGAGCATGATTCGCTCGTTCTTCTCGATCGGCCTTCCGCTGATGCGCAACGCAATCGTCACTGTGGCGATGGTCGAGTTCTTCTCCATCTGGAACGATCTGCTGATCGCGCTGACCTTCACAACGAAGAGCAGCCTGGCCACCATCCAGGTGGGGCTGTTGGCCTTCTCCGACGAGTTCGGATCGATCCAGTACGGCCCGCTCTTCGCAGCGATCAGCATGAACATCCTGGTGGTGCTCGTCTTCTACATCTTCCTGAACCGCCAGATCATGGCCGGCCTGGCCTCGGGCTCGCTGAAGGGCTGAGCTGCACCGTCAGCCAGGCACCGAGAAAGGACAATCGCCGTGTTCACGCATACCGTCGCAAGCCCGGGAGCTGTCATGTCCAGCCTGCCTGCCGGGGCTGTGAGCCGGGTCGGCGGGCACTGGGGGCCAGTGCACCGACGCACCCTGGATACCACCGTCCCGACCATGGCCGGACTGCTCTTCGACCCCGCGGTCGGGCACGCTTATGAGAACTTCCGTGTGGCTGCAGGCGACGTCGATGGCGCGCACATGGGACCGCCCTTCATGGATGGAGACTTCTACAAGTGGCTGGAGGCAGCCACGGTTGCTTTCGGCGTGACCGCTGATGCGGAACTCGGCCACCTGATCGAGAAGGCGGTGGATGTGATCACCCGCGCCCAGCGGGCGGATGGGTATCTGCATACCCCCACGAACATCAGCCAGCGACAATCCGGCACCATGAATGAGCTCGACGACAGGGTGAGCTTCGAGACCTACAACCTCGGCCACCTGATGACCGCCGGCTGCGTGCACCACCGGGTCACGGGAAGCCGCACTCTTCTGGACGCCGGAATCCGGGCGGCGGATTATCTGCGCAGGCTGGTTGAGGACCGAACGGACCTGATCGCTCGCAGCGCGATCTGCCCGTCCCACTACATGGGGGTGGTGGAGCTTTACCGCACCACCGGAGACCCCGGCTACCTTCGGTTGGCTACCGACCTCCTAGCGATCAGGGAGCGGTTCGTCGGTGGCGATGACAACCAGGACCGGCTGCCACTGCGGGAGCAGCGCACCGTAGCGGGCCATGCGGTGAGGGCGAACTACCTGTACGCGGGTGTCGCTGACGTGGTCGCGGAGACCGGCGACCGTGACCTTCTCGAACTGCTCGAGCACTTGTGGTCGGACGCGGTGAACACGAAGATCCACCTCACCGGCGGTTGCGGCGCACTCTACGACGGAGCCTCGCCCGACGGTGCGCCAGAACAGAGCGAAATCACCCGGGTCCACCAGGCCTACGGCCGCCCCTATCAGTTGCCGAACCAGACCGCTCACAACGAGTCCTGTGCCGCCATCGGGATGGTGTTGTGGAGTTGGCGGATGCTGCTGGTGACCGGCGACGGCAAGTACGCCGACCTGATCGAACGCATTCTGCACAACAGCCTGCTGGGCTCAATTGGGGCGGACGCGAAGTCCTACTTCTACACCAACCCGCTTCGGCAGGCGCGAGACCTGCCCTACCCGCTCCGGCGGGCTGGCGACACGGCCATAAACCCGGTGCCAGACCCGCCGGCGTCGGACGCCAGGCTGCGGCAGGAGTGGCTGAGCTGCTTCTGCTGTCCACCCAACATTGCCCGAACTCTGGCCGAAATGCCCTACCTGGCCTACGCGACTGCTGTGGGAACCCCGTGGTGAGTGGCCCACGCAGTTGCTCACCGAGCTGTGCGCAGAGCTGAATCTTGTTCACGTCGTTGACCCGATGCACGCCGAGACGGTGACGCCCGAACAGACCTATTACCGATTGCATGGCACCACGGGCTCCCGGCACGTCCACACCGATGAGGAGCTGCACCGGCTACGGTCCTTGATCGAGGGTCGGCCGTCGCCCTACGTCATGTTCAACAACCTGCCTCGTGCCGGCGACGCAGAGCGGTTCCTCGCATTGCTCTCACGCTGAGCCCGCAAGCCGATGACACTTGCGGGATGTGCCCATTTCGCCACTGTTCAGTACCGGGGCATGGCATGGCTCCGCCGTGACGGCTCGCGTGGTTCTCGTGTGAACTACTCCACTGGTGCGTGGGAGCCATGGATCTGACCGCCCTCGCGCATTACGTCGAGATCGGAACGACGCGCTCCTTCAGTCGACCCCCCGGTCGACGATGGCGCGCCGGCCGTGGACACTGGGAGCTGGATCGCGAGATCTTTGGCGCCGTCGGCCTGACGAAGGATATGTGCCCCTACACAGAGGATGCCGATGAGGAACGGGTGAGTGGCTCCGCGTTCGATGAGGCCGATGATTCCGATTGTCGTGTCTTCAGAGGAGAGCACGATCAGGAGCAGGTATAGCGCTGTCGAGATCAGCCCAATTGTGCCGACGATGATCAACGCCCGCCCTGCCCGGGCGGATAGATCGATGCGGCGCCGCATCTTGCCGAGCAGGATCACCGTCACGTTTGCCCCGATGAAGCCGAGGAACGCGCCCGCGGAGTGGAACTCACCTGTCCCGTCCTGGAGGGCTTCGCCCGATCCAGGGAACAGGCCGAGCAGGACGCCCCCAAGGGCGAGCATGGCCGCTGGCAGCAGCACCAGCCATCGGCGCCACCCCGGCAGGCCGCGGAGCGCGGCCATTCCGGCGAAGATCACGAGTCCGAAGAGGAAGAAGCCGGCGTTCATCAGCCAGGCCAGCGGCGAATACATGTACTGCCCGAACAGCGTCGAGGGGCCGTGTACGCCAAGGTTGCTGATGAAGTTGTAGGTGTAGCTGTAGGGCGGGTCCGTCCAGGCCGCCGCTGTAATGAACTCCGCAACCAGGAAGATCAGCGGCCCTAACACCAGAAGCACCCCAGCAGCTCGGCGCTGCGCAAGCGGGCTGCGTTCGGACATCGTGCCTGTTGGCGATGGTGGGTTCATGATCGAGTCCTCTCGGTCGTTCGGAGGCGGTAAAGCCCCATCACCAGAACGGTATACCGAGACTACTTATATATCTAGTGTACGTAAGGCGACCGGCGGGCTACCATGAGCTCGTGGGGGATGAGCTGACACTCGGGCGACGTGAGCGCAAGAAGGCGGCGACCCGCGAGACCATCCTCGATGCTGCCCTGACCCTCTTCTTTGAGCGCGGCTTCGATGCCGTCACAGTTCGCCAGATCGCCGACAAGGCAGATGTCACGGCAAAAACCGTCTTCGCCTACTTCCCTCAGAAGGAGGCGCTGCTGTTCAGCGACGAGGACGATCGACACGAACGGATCGCCGCCGCCGTGCGTGACCGGGCGCCCGGTACCACCGTTTCGCAGGCGCTCAAGACCCACTACCTCGCGGAGATCGCCGCAATGCAGTCCGAACCTCAACGCCGAGTCCTCGCCCTCATGAACGACACCCCATCCCTGATCGACTACGCCGAGAAGATGTGGCTCAGGCACGAACAATCGCTGCTCAAGGTCATGACCGAAGAGTCCGGCCGTGATGATCCCACCGACGCCATCCGCTTCTACGTCCGCTTCGCATTGCAGATTCAACTCATCGCCACCCACGACGCCAACCCCGAGACGACTATCGACGACGGCTTCCGACTCCTCGACCAGGGATGGGCTCAGCAGGACACCGGGATCCGCTGACCTACCCACGTCCCCCCGGGAATCACCCAAGCGGAGACCCTCTACAGTCATCCGCTACGGGCGTGGCGTCGTGATCAGCGGCGCTTCGCTGATCGCGGCAAGAGCGGATGTCGGCTGGGCAGCACTCGAGCGTTGATGTGCGGTGCCAGGCTGACGCCTCGAAGACATTGCGGTGACGTCACAGTGATGTCATGATGAAGTCATGCAACTGACTCCGTACCTCGAAGCCGTCGCTCGCGATCTCGATCGCGCGACGGCACTTGCCGACGAGCAGACCCGCGAGCTCACCCACCGCGTCGCTGCTGTCATCGAGCCCGGCCTTCGGCTGGCGATGGTGCAACTGCTCAGTGATGTCGCTGCGCAACTGACCGCCGAACTCGACGGTCCCGTCATCACCATCCACATGGAGGGCCGCGACCCCAGCTGGCACATCGTGCGCGACGAGGCGACCCTCGTGGCACACGACGCCGAACATGACGACGACAACTCCGCGCGCGTCACCGTCCGCCTGCCCGAAGCGGTCAAGAAGCGCGCCGAAGCCGCCGCGCAGATCGCCGGCCAGTCCCTCAACACGTGGATCGTCCAGGCACTGCGACGCGCCACCACTTCCGACAACACATCCCACCGTTCGTCCCGCCGCATCTCCGGCTGGGCCTGAGGAGGACACCATGACCACGATGACCCGTAGCCACACCCTCGAGTACACCCTGGACGGGCTGCCCGAGCTGACCCTCAACAACCACCGCGGTGACATCCACGTCCTGCACGACGGTGCGCCCGGCGAGGTCCGCGTCACGCTCACCAGCAACCAGCCGGTGGACTTCGACCTCATCGAGTCCCGCGGCGACGGCACCCGCGTGACCGTCACGATCCCGCACCTGCCGGCCGAAAGGGCGTCCGGTATCTCCTTCAACCTGGGCGCGCTCTCCTTCGCTCTCGGCGGCGGGCTCAGGGTGGACGCGGACGTGCACTGCCCGCCCGATGCCGCCCTCTCCCTCGAGACCAAGTACGGCGACATCGACATCCGGGGACGCTCCGGCAGGACCGCGGCCAAGACCGGAGCGGGCGACATCGTCGCCGAAGCCTGCGAGAGCGCGGTCATGTCCACCGGTGCCGGCGAGATCCGGCTGCCGCGTGTCGGCTCGGCCAACCTCAACACCGGCGCCGGCGACATCTCCGTCGAGGAGGCGTCCGGCCGCCTCGAGCTCCGCACCGGCACCGGCGACGTCCACGTCGGCTCCTCCAAGGGGCAGCTGAGCATCGTCTCGGGTGCCGGGGACGTGCACGCCGTGGTGGACGAGGGCAGCGCCGAGGTCCGTACCGGTATGGGAGACATCACCGTCCAGGTGCCGAGCACCGTCCCCGTCTGGCAGGACCTGACTACCGGCATGGGCGAAGTCCGCACCCATCTGCCCTCACACGGTGAGCCGGAACCCGGAGAGCCGTTCGTGAAGGTCGTCGCCCGCACGGGCGCGGGAGACGTGACCCTCACGGTGTAGGGCCAACTTGGCGGGCCCCGTCGGGGCCTCGCGCACGGGTGTAGAACCTCGATCTGATCTACCCAGCGACCCTCCCCCGGTTGCCTGAGCGGTTACACACTCTGATGGATTCCCATCTTGCATCCACTCGATCCCATCCCCAGAGCTGCAGCACGGGTTGCCGCTCACCGCTGGAGACGCAAGGAGTAGGCAAGACCGTCTTGATTCCTTGACCTCGCGTCGGGGTAGTGCTTGCTCGACGGTCGGCTCCACGCTTTGCATCCAGACACGTCGTGCCAGTGCTTGAAGAAGAGGAAACCCGATGACCACTGAGACCGCTGAGACCGCTGAGCAGCCGACCACCTACCTGGGAAGAACCGGAGTGGAGGTCACAAGGCTCTGTCTCGGCACCATGATGTTCGGGGGCTGGGGCAATCAGGATCACGACGACTCGATCCGCATAATCCACCGCGCTCTCGATGCTGGCATCAACTTCGTCGACACTGCCGATATCTACTCCTTCGGGGAGTCGGAGG
>Ga0366805_1018_pt3 | contig 20495 bp, 22 predicted proteins | sample TotcelN113001L13_FD_207036 | JGI IMG/M metagenome (GOLD analysis project Ga0366805, IMG submission 207036) | Enriched cells from coal bed in the Powder River Basin, Montana, United States - Total cells N11 rep3 HSBNCT.N11.300.1.L13 ... | reverse complement strand
GCGAACGGACGCCGGCGTTGGTGTCGGTCTCCTTGCCGGTGAGTTCGATGTACTCGCCCTTGCTGCCCATGGCCTTGGCGAACTCCTGGCCGCCGAGTGCTGCTCCCTGGGCGTTGTTGGAAACGATCTGGGCGACGGCCACGCCGGCCTTGTTGATCTCGCGGTCGATCAGGAACGACGGGATGCCCGCGTCCTTGGCCTTCTGCACGGCTGCGACGGTGACGTCAGCGCCGGCGTTGTCGAGGATGATCGCCGCGGCCTTGCGGGAGATCGCGGTGTCGAACGCCTGGCTCTGCTTGGTGGGATCGTCGTCGTGACTGATGACAAGGGTCTCGTAGCCGAGCTCCTTCGCCTTCGCCGAGGCCGCGTCCTGCTCGGCCTTGAAGAAGACGTTGTCGGGCGATGGGGTGATGATGACGACCAGCTTGCTGGCTGCCGGAGCGCTGCTGGCAGGTGCGGATCCGGAGGCTGCCGGGGCAGCACCGGAACAGGCGGCGAGGGAAAGTGCGGCAACTGCGCTGGCCGAAGCCAGAAGCCAACGCCGCGTGAGGGACTGTGACACTGTGGTGGTTCCTTTCGATGGGTACTGCTGTTCGGTTACTCGAGAAACGGCTGGCCCTGTTCGGCTAGACCGCCTGGGCACGGGACGCCAAGGTCTTCTGCAGGCGCTGCTGGGCCTGTTCGGTGACAACGGCGAGGATGATCACTGCCCCCTTGACCACCGACTGCCAGAACGTGGAAACGCCGATGAGGACGAGTCCGTCGCTGAGGAAGCCGATCACGAAGGCGCCCATGACGGTGCCGATGATCGTGCCGCGCCCGCCGGCCAGGGCCGTGCCACCCAGGACGGCGGCAGCGATGGCGTTGAGCTCGTAGGTCGTCGCGGTGTCGGGGTAGGCGGCCGCCAGCTCCGACGTGAGCAGCAGGCCCGCGAGGGCGGCGAGAGCGCCCGAGATCACGTAGACGGAGATGAGGATGCGGTTGGTGGGGATGCCGGACAGCACCGCAGCCCGTTCGTTGCCGCCGACCGCGAACACCCGGCGACCGAACGGCGTGCGGGTCGTCACGACGATGGCGAGCCCCGCGACGACGACCATGATCCACACGGCGGCCGGGATCCCCAGCCAGCTGTCCACGCCGAGGACGTGGAAGCCCTCGTTACCTCGCGCCGGGGTGCCGGCGAGGTCGGGGAAGGTGCCGCCGTTCGACATGATCTGTGCGAAGCCGCGGGCCACGTAGAGCATGCCGAGGGTGGCGATGAACGGCGCAACCCCGAATTTCGTGATCACGATGCCGTTGACGGCGCCGACGCCGGCACCGACGCCCAGGGCGATCAGGACGACGAAGATGACGGAGAACCACACCACGCCACCGAGGAAGGGAAGCCCGTTGTAGAGCAGCATTCCGGCGACCATGCTCGAGAGGCCGGCGATTGCTCCGACGGACAGGTCGATCCCGCCGGTGAGGATGACGAAGGTGACCCCGATGGCCAGGATGGCGTTGACCGACACGTGCTTGGTCATGCTGATCAGGTTCGACTGGGTGAGGTAGTCCACCGAGAGCAAGCTGAACACGATGATGAGCAGCACGAGGACGATCAGGGTTCGCCCTCTGAGCAACCAGAGCGCCACCTCGCCGGCGGTCAGCCGCCGCCGCGCGCCGGCCGTGCTGGACGTGGCTTCGGGCGCTGCCGTGTTCCCGACCTTCATGCGAGTTCCTCCAGGATCGTGTCGGACGCTGATGCTGCGACCAGGGCTTCTTCGGTTACTTCTGAGGCCGCGAACTCGGCGGTGATCTGACCTTTGGCCATCACAAGGACCCGGTCGGCCATGGCCATCACTTCTGCCAGCTCCGAGGAGATGAACAGCACTCCGTAGCCCGAGCGGGCAAGGTCGGCCATGATCGAGGCGATCTGCGACTTGGCGCCCACGTCGACACCGCGCGTGGGCTCATCAAGGAGCAGGAGCTTTGGCCTGGTCAGCAGGGCGCGTCCGAGGACCACCTTCTGCTGGTTGCCCCCCGACAGCGACGTGACCTCGGCCGCGAGGCCGGAGATCTTGATCTCCAGGCCCTTGACCTGCTCCGCAGCGACCTTCGAGGGAGCCTTGGTCCCCAGGAGGCCACCACGGCTGAGCTTGCCGAGGATCGAGAGGACGATGTTGTCCTTCACCGACTGGGACTGGACCAGGCCGTCGCGTTGACGGTCCTCGGGCACGAGCGCGAGCCCTGCCCGCATCCGGCTCCGGACGGTGGCCTTCTTCTCCGGCACGCCACCGATCAGCACGTCGCCGCCGATGGTGGCACGGCTGCCGATCAGGCACTCCATGAGTTCGGTGCGGCCGGCGCCCATGAGTCCATAGATGCCGACCACCTCACCGGCGCGCACCTGGAAAGAGACGTCCCGGACAACCGGGCGGACGGCACCGGGGGCGGTCAGGTTCCGCACGTCGAGGATGACCTTGCCGGGCGTGCCCTCCGCACGGGTGTACAGCGAATTCGGGTCGCGCCCCACCATCTGGCGCACGATCCAGCTCGTGTCGGTCTTCGTCATCGACTCGGTGGCGACAAGCCGTCCGTCCCGGAAGACGGTGACGTAGTCGCCGATCCGTCGGAACTCGTCGAGCTTGTGGCTGATGTAGATGATCGTGACGTCCTGCTTGCGCAGGTCATCCATCACCGAGAACAGGGTGTCGACCTCGTGGTTGGACAGGGCCGACGTCGGCTCGTCCATGATCAGGATCTTGACGTCCTCCAGCAGGACCTTGCCGATCTCGACGAGTTGCTGCTGGCCGATCGGCAGGTCGGAGACCAGCGTTGTCGGCTTGACGTTCTGGCCGAGCCGCTGCATGACCTCGCTCGCGAGCCTCTTCTCGGTGGCGAAGTCGACGAACCCCCCCGCCTTGCGGGGCTCGCGCCCGGCGAACATGTTCTCCGCGATGGAGAGGTTGGGAAAAAGGCTCAGTTCCTGGTGGATGATCCCGATTCCGAGCGACTGGGCGGCCCGGGGGCTGCTCAGGCTGACATGCGTGCCTTCCAGCATGATCCGTCCGCTCGTCGGCTGCTCGGAGCCCGAAAGGATCTTCATGAGGGTCGACTTGCCGGCACCGTTCTCGCCGACGAGGACGTTCACCTTGCCCCGCCGAGCGGTGAAGGTGACGTCCTTCAGGGCCCGCACGCCGCCGTAGTTCTTGGTGATCTCCTCCGCGACCAGGATCACGTCGTCGATCGGGATCGACGTCGCCGCAGTCATCAGGACACCGTCAGCGCGGTGGGCACGATGAGCGCCTGCTTCACGCTCGTTGCGGAGAAGGCGCCCTCGAAGGCGAGCTTCTTCCCCTTCAAGGACTTCAGGTCGATCTTCGCGATCACCTCGGACTTGGCCTTGTTGTTGAGGGCAGTGCCCACGTTCTGGTAATCGATCTGATTGGTGAACTCGCCGAAGGTGATGCCCATGGCGTCCCGCAACGCCGTCCCGGTGAGGACGGGGCCGGTGGCGATCCTCACCTCGGTGCCATTCTTCAACTGGACCGTCACCGGCCCCTGCGGATCGGAATCGTCGAGTTCCTTGACGGTGCCGGACCCCTTGACCATGAAGGTCGGCGCGCCACCACTGGTGGAGGCGGCCCCGTACTGGGTTGCGGCGGCCGCGGCGTCCTTGTCCAGGGCTGCGAACAGCGCGTCCGCGTCCACAGCCTTTTCGCTCACCGTCGGTACGACTTTGGAGTCCCAGATCTTGTCGGCATACGCCTTCGGGTCGGCCTTGGCAGCACCCGAACCCTGCGACGGCGTGCTGCCGGCGGGCTCGAACACCCACAGTCCCGGCGCTGAACAGGCGACCAGCGAGAGCAGGCATGCGGCCGACAGGACGCACTGCATAACCATTCGACGTTGATTGGACACGCATCAATCATGCAGACCTCTGCATTGCGTCGTCAAGGGTGCCGCTTTGGTCGCAGGCATTTGAGACCAAACCGAAACCTTCAGGCAAGGGCTCAGCGTCAACGACGCGTGGAGCCGGCAAGGGTCAGCCGAGGATGGCGTCCAGCTCATCGAAGATGGCTGGGGGCCCGGCGACGATCCGGTTTCCCTTGAGGAGCGCATCACCGGTCAGGTAGTCATTGACGCTGCACCCTGCCGAACGGAGGACCGCGATGGCCCCGAGGCAGTCCCAGGAGTTGATGTGCGGCTCGACATAGCCGACCAGCCGACCACAGGCCACATCACACAGGCCGAGGGCGCCCGAGCCGCCGCGGACGAACATTCCTCCGGCCCGCATCAGGCGGTCGAGCACCGGGACCACCTGTTCGGGACCGACGCGAGGAGAGGCGCCGAGGTAGGTGAGGCCATCGGCGACGGAGGCCCCGCCATGAGGACGGATCTCCTCGTTGTTCCGTGTCGCGGCCTGCCACAGTGCACCAGCGAACAGCTCGTGTGCGGCGGGGTTGTTCACGAGACCGAAACTGAGCTCGTCCCCGTGCACATAAGCGATGGAGACGCACCAGTTGGGCAAGCCGCAGACGAAGGGCTGGGTGCCGTCGATGGGATCCACCACCCAAATGCCGGCCGAACCGGCGGCCCGGTCGAGCCCGGACTCCTCACCAAGAAACGAATCCTCACCGAAGCGATCGCGCAAGCGGTCGCGAATCATGGCCTCGACCGCGAGATCGGCCTCGCTGGCCATGTCCTGCAGACCCTTGCTGTGGATGGTCAGGGAGCCCACCCGTCGGAAGTAGTCCAGCGCCAGGCGACCGGCGTCCTCGATGAGCGTCGAAGCAAACTCGTATCGCCGGGCCAGGTCGGGCTCAGGCAGCATTGGTAGCACTTCCCTTCGGGTCGGCAGCTACTCGGGCGATCCGGGCCTCGAGGTCAGTCGCTGACGACACCCTTGATCAGGAGGTAGCAGGCATACGGGACGGGGTCGGAGGTGTGCACGGTGACGTAGGCGTGATCCGCGCGATCGTAGAAGCCATCATCCCCGCTCCGCAGGACTCCGAGGTCGGGAACCGTCCGGCCCTCCACGCGGTTCCACACTTCGCGCAAGCTGGGCGTCAAAGCAGAGTCATCGCCATCATCAGTGAGCATGTGCACCACGGCCGGCTCCGAGAAGCTTTCCAGGGGCAACACCGACAGAACGGCCTCGATGGTGGCCGCAACACCTACCCCGGGCATTTCAAGGACGTTGCCGCCGCGCGTGTAGGCCGGATAGTTCCGGTCCACGATGGCCATGACGTCTCCATGGCCCATCTCGGCGAGATTCAGCAGCAGTTCCGGGGTGAGCAATGGGTTCAGGCTCTTGAGCATGCGCGCACTCTATCGTCGCGCTTTTCGTCAGTTCTTCTTCTTCAGCTCCTGGGCGAACATGATGAGGATCCCGCTGGGACCGCGAAGGTAGGTGAGCTTGTAGATGTCCTCATAGGTCGCCACGCCGCGAAGCGGATGACAGCCGTGTCTGGCTGCGATCCGGAGGGCCTCGTCGATGTCGTCGACGGAGAAGGCGACCCGGTGCATGCCGATCTCGTTGGGAACTGTGGGCTCGGTCTCGATGGCCTCGGGGTGGAGGTACTCGAAGAACTCGAGGCGACCCTGCCCGTCTGGTGTTTGCAGGACCGCGATCTTGGCGTGGTTGCCGTCCAGGCCCACGGCCGTGTCCGCCCAATCGCCGCTGATCGTGTCGCGGCCAACGACTGTGAGACCGAGGTCGGTGAAGAAGGCGATCGTTGCGTCAATATCGCGGACGGCGATGCCGACGTTGTCGATTTTGATGGGCATGCGCCGATGCTATCCATCGGGCTGAGGCTCTGAGTGGCGGCGTGGAATCGAAGCGGGCCGGCGTGGCCGCCAACGCTGGGCAGATAGCGAGCGTCACACCCGCACGGAGGCTCCGTGAAGCGAAGGCCTGTAGATCAGTTCCTGGGTGCGGCCGTCGAGGACATGGCTGTCGAGCAGTTCGAGGTCGAAGTCGTCCGCGCCGGCGAACACCGGGTCATCGCCAGTACGGCCGGTGATGACGGGGAAGATCGTCACCTGTACGCGGTCCACGAGCCCGGCGGCCATCAGCGTGCGATTGAGCGACAGGCTGCCGTGCGAGAGCAATGGGACATCCGAACGTGCCTTCAGCCAGGCGACGATCTCGACCGCGTCACCACGCTCAAGCGTCACATCCGGCCAGTCCTGTGGCCCTTCGAGAGTGTTCGAGATGACCGTCGTCGGCATGCTGCGCATCCGCGCATTCACCGGGTCCAGGTTCTGCCCTGCATCCGAATGCGGCCCGATCATCGAGACGAACGTCTTGAACGTGGTTGCACCCAGCACGAGGCGCTGGGATGCGGAGTACAGGGCGAGCCGGCGCTGGAGAAACTCCGGACCATCCTTGCCCCAATAGCCGCCCCAGTCGCCGTGCTCGTCGTACCCGCCATACCCGTCGAGGGAGCACAAGACGTCAAAGGTGTAGGAAACCGCCATGTTGCTCAGTCTTGTTCTGCGTCCTGGGGCGCGCAAGAGCGAGATCACCCGGTGCGGCAGCCCGCAGGCAGCCGTTGTAGGGGCGATGGGTCAGTTTGGTGGAACTGAGGTGCGTCACCCGGAACTCCGTTCATTGGTGTCAGTGCCCGGGTTGGCCCTTCTGTAGGGGTCCGACGCGAAAGGGCAGCATCATTTCGTTGTCCTCGTGTTCGAGGATGTGGCAGTGCCACACGAACTGACCGGCCTTGTGAAAGGTGGTTCTGATGCGGGTGACCTGGCCGGGCAGGGCCACCACGGTGTCCTTGCGTCCCCTTTCCCAGGGATTGGGCGGGTGGGTCATCGAACCGGGAAGGATTCCGACCATGTGGTCGGAGACCTCGATGGCTTGCCGCCCCAGCACTTCGAACGCCACCTCGTGGACGTGGACCGGGTGTGCGTCCTCGGTCAGGTTGTAGACCTCCCAGACCTCGGTGGCTCCGACGGACGGGTTGGTCGTGACGTCGTCCATCCACATCTGGCCCGCTGCATGGCCGGTGCCGGACCCGTCCCACTCCGGGGAGCCCGGCTCCATGCTCTGCCGGATGGTCCCCAACACGGCCGCTGTCGGCCCACCGTCGTGGCTGTGCTCCAGCAACGCGAGCCGGCGGGTCCTGCTCGCCGACCGGAAGCCTCGGATGGCGGGCAGCCGCATGAACCGGGCCGGCGTCGTCCGGTCGGGACTGGTGGCGGCCACAACGCGGAATTGCATCACGGAGCCGGTCGTCGCCGGATCGGAAGGCTCGAAATCCACCCCGGCAGTCCCGCCACCGTACGGCTCGTCGGGTCCGAGGTTGCGCAGCGGGTAAGCGCCGGCAGGTACATCGGTGAAGTCCACGATCAGGTCGGCGCGTTCGGCCGGGGCCACGAGAAGTTGGTTGCCATGATCGGTGGTGACGCCGACGGGTGCCGGCAACAGGCCGCCCTCATTGCCGATCTGGGTGACCGTGACCCCCGGAATATCGCCGAAGGCGAGGATCAGGAACCTCGACTGGCACCCGTTCAGGACCCGGAAGCGGTAGCGGCGTCGTTCGACCCGCTGGTAGGGCCAGGTGCGGCCGTTCACCAGCAGGGTGTTGCCGAAGAACTCCGGGTTCCACATCGGCGGGGTTGGCGATTCGGGAAGGTACGGGCCTTCGTTCTCGTCGAAGAAGGCGCGGCCGTCGGGATAGAACAACGAACCGTCCGCGTTGAACGAGCGATCCTGAATCGCGATCGGTATGTCTCGACACCCGGAGGTGTCAGGCGAACCGTAGGCGGGTGCGGGTCCGGGAAGAATGGCGGGCATTCTTGTGCGGGTGTCGAGCACTGCCTTGTCGCCGCTCGGCCCGCCGCGGAGGATGTAGAACCCGGCCGCCCCGGTGTAAACGTTCAGGCGCGTCAGGCCAAGGGAGTGGTCGTGGAACCACAGCGCGCAGGCACGGTTCTCGTTGGGGTACTGGGCGATGGCGAATCCGCGGCCCCAACTGGCGCCGAAAGCGCGGTGAGCTTTGGCGGCGAAGAAGGCGTACCAGGTGCCGTGCCGGCTGAGGCCGGCCGGGATGTTGCCTGCCGCGGGCAAGACCCACGCCTCCGGATAGCCGTCGCTTTCATCCCCCACGCCGACGGCCCCGTGCAGGTGGGTCACCATGGGCACCGGACCCCAGTAGCGGGTGTACTGGGTCGCTGAATCGATCGGGTCCGAGGGCGAACTGGTGGGCACATAGGTGCGGCCGTCCAGCACCGGCATGGAGTCGGTGCGGTCGCTACCCAAACGGCCAGGGTTCGCCCAGTGAAGCGTTGGGTCGACCGGCAACAGGTGCGGACGATAGTCGCCGTTCTCGTCGACGAGCTGGTTGATCCACTTGATCCGGACCGACCTGCCGGCCTGGGCCTCGATCGTCAGCGACGGCGCGTGGAACATCTTGAGCAGGTGCCGGCCCTTTCCATCGGTGGTCACTGCCCCGTAACCCCACACGACCGTCGTGGGAAGACCGGCTGGCAGGATCTGCTGCGCGAACTGCCTCACCGCGATCTCGTAGTAGTCGACGTGGTGCCCGCGATCCACCATCTCGCCTGCCCTCGGCATCACCGGCGGGATCAGCAACGGGCTCGCGAACAGCGTGATGGCCGCGGGGTCCAGCGAACCCCCCGGCAGCACGTCGCCGAATGCGATCAGCACCCCGCCCTTGCCAATCACGTAAAGGGCCAGCATCGACCCACCCGTGTATTTGAAAAATGCACGCCGACTGACCACAGTCATCCACCCCCCGGTGAAGGCGGGCGTTCCCCCCGTTGGAGTAGCCCTAGCCTTGGCGTGACCCTAGAACAAAAACACCGCCGCCGTGGACAATTCGGGGAATTGGTCAATTCCGGGCCACGAGATCGGCGATCCGCGAAACGAACTGCGCGTCATCGCCCACTTCAGACGTCAGACGGGGACCTGCGGCAAGAATTCAACGCGCGATGGGAAATGATCTTCGGCTGTGGCAACAAGCGGTCAGCATGTCAAATCTTAAAACCCGGCAGAATCGGGTTTTCACCCGATGAACGCACTATTTTCCGCCTTGGAGGCGCACACATCAGGGCGGTGACCACGCGGCAATTCCAGCGCAGTCTTGAAATTCCGGCTTACCGATCGATCGGGGTGCATCAGGTATTGGTGAACCTTGACGGCAGCGTCCCCTTGACCACTTCGTGCATGATTCGCCTATGCGAACGTTCGAGGACCTGGCCGAGGAGGCATCGACGGTCGACGTGTCCGGATGGGACTTCGGCTGGCTGCAGGGCCGGGCGACCGAGGAACGACCACCGTGGGGCTACGCACGAATCCTCGCCGGGCGCCTGCCTGAGGTCACCTCGGCTCTGGACCTTGATACCGGTGGTGGCGAAGTCCTTGCCAGAATGCCTGGTCTGCCGGCGCGAATGAGCGCCACCGAGGCATGGCCGCCCAACATCGCCCGCGCCCGCACCCTGCTGACGCCTCGGGGTGTCGAGGTCGTTGCGATGCAGGCAGACGGGCCGCTACCTTTCCCCGACGCATCGTTCGAGTTGGTCACCAGCCGCCATCCGGTGCGCCCCGACTGGGACGAGATCGCTCGCGTACTTGTCGATGGGGGGACCTACCTCGCCCAGCACGTGGGCTCAGCTTCGGCCTTCGAGCTGATTGAGTACTTCATGGGTCCGTTGCCGCGTAACCGTCTGGCTCGGGATGCCCACGACGAGGCCGCAGCTGCTTCGTCGGCCGGCCTGGATGTCGTCGATCTCCGCACAGTACGCTGCCGCATGGAGTTCGGCGACATCGGAGCGGTGATCTACACGCTGCGGAAGTGCGTGTGGTGGGTTCCTGACTTCACCGTCGAAGGCTACCGGAGCACTCTCCTTGAGCTTGACGCCGAAATCCGCCGCAACGGCCCCTTCGTGGCCCACTCCAGCCGCACGCTCCTCGAAGCCCGCCGCCGGCCGCGGTGAGCCGGCGCCCAGCAACGCCGTGAGAATTCCCTCCGTCAGCCCCCGGGCTCTCGGCTCGGAGGCCCTGGCCCTCCGCTTCAAAGCTGTCGTGTGTTCAGGAGCCGAGCTGACCCGCCACGGTGACCACGCGCAGGGCCAGGATGACGAGGAAGGTCCAGAGGCCGTACATCCAGATCGACCACTTCTTCGGGCGCGACCGGGCGATCAGGCCGGTGACCAGCGCCGCGATTACCGGCCCGGGAATGAGGGAACCGATCGAGTAGGGCAGATCGGCTCGACCCCCGGACAAGGCGACGACAAGGATGACGGAGAGCAACCACCACGCCCCGGCGGCCAGGAACGCGCGGCCGAAGGGGTGCCGGTTGGGTGCTTCGGTCACCCAGAGCAACCATCCTTCCGGCGGAGGGCCCCACGCCGGGTTCGGCTGCCAGCTCGGCTCCGGCGTCCAGCCTTCCGGGGGCGGTGGCCAGTTGGGTGGCGGGTTGTACCGATGCTGGGGTGCCATGGAGGCAGTCTCGCAGACACCTGTGGTTCCCGAGCTTCCCGCGACTGGGCATCGTGTGGAGCTGCCGGTGGGATTTCGTCTGCCCCGGGCAGTTACGCAGGCAACGTCGCTTCGCGCTCAGGCCGGTCGGCCCCCTGCGCAGCACCACCCGCGTCCGCTCCTCGAACCAGAGAGCTGGCCTCAGCGGGAACGGCTCGCGGGCGCCCCTGCGGGTCGATCGCGACGTAGTGGAAGGTGGCCTCAGCGACGAAGGCGCGCTCCGGCTCGTAGACGTGCACCAGATCACGCGCCCACACCTCGAGCGCGATCTCCATGGAACTGCGTCCCACTCGAATGAGTTCGGCGTAGATGCAGATCGTCTTTCCGACCGCGACGGGGGCGTGGAAGACGACGTTCTGGACCGAGATCGTGGCCGCTCGTCCTTGAGCAATTTCGCCTGCCATAAGGCCGGCCGCGATGTCCATCTGTGCAAGGAGCCAGCCGCCGAACACGTCGCCCCACGGGTTGGTGTCCTTCGGCATGGCCAGAGTGCGCAGCACCATGACCCCGCTCGGCGTGCGTGCGCCCTCCGTAGTCGGATCCATCAACTGGTGGCTTCCTTTCCTCGCGTGTCGGCGCTCGAGGGTATCTCGCCTCCTCCGCCTCGCTCTGCTCAACCGGCGGTGCGCCGACGTGCCGCGGAGCGGGGAGGCGCCGAGCGCAGGTGGTCGCGCATCCGGCCCAGGACGTCTGCCAGGGCCTCGACGTCGTCGCCCGCCAGCGGCTGGAACAGCATCTCGTTGAGCACCAAGATGTGGCCGGGAAAGACCTTCGCGAGGGTGTCCCGGCCTTGCTCGGTGATCGTGACGGTGGTGCTGCGCTCATCGTCGCGGGACGGAGCGCGCGTAACGAGCCCCCGTTGCTCCAGCGACTGTGCCTGGTAGGTGAGGCCGCTTCGGCTGTAAACCACCCCATCAGCGAGGTCCGTCATGCGATAGCTGCCCGATGCCGAGTCCCCCAGGCGGGCCAGCAGTTGGAACTGCACGTAGCTGAGATCGCCGGCCTCGCGCAACTGCTGCTCGACAGCGTGCCGCAGGAGGCTGCTCACCTCGATGAGTGCGAAGTAAGCGCCCAACTGAGTGGGGTTGAGCGGGGATCGCAAGGAGGCCATGCCCAGAGCTTATCCGTTGCTACGAAGTCCAAGTACTTGTTACGAAGTCGAAGCAGTGCTACCTTTTCTACAGATGCTTCGGATTCGAAGCACACGGAGAAGGGAAGACGATCATGAAGGCAGTGCGTTTCCACCAGTTCGGCGGACCCGAAGTGCTCGGATAGGAGGAGGCCGCCCAGCCGGTGGCGGGTGAGGGACAAGTCCGCATCCGCGTCGCAGGCTCAGCATTCAACCCGGCAGACAACGGCATCCGGAGCGGCACCCTTCCCTTCCCGGTGACCCTCCCCCACATTCCTGGCTATGACGTCTCCGGCACGGTCGATGCAGTCGGCGACGGTGTAACCGACTTCAAGTCCGGTGACACCGTCGTGGGATTCCTCCCAATGGGTGAAGACGGCTCCGCAGCGGAGTACGTCGTCGCCCCGGCAGGCGTTCTCGTCAAGGCGCCCTCCAGCATCCCCCTGCCCGACGCCGCCGCGATGCCGTCGGTCGCGCTCACCGCCTGGCAGGCACTCTTCGACGAGGCTGCGCTGAAGAACGGTCAGCGGCTGTTGATCACCGGCGCCGGGGGTGCAGTGGGCGGATACGCCATCCAGCTCGCCAAACGGGCCGGCGCTCACGTCATCGCCACTGCGAGCCCGCGCAGCAGGGACGGCGTCACCGCTGCCGGCGCCGACCAGGTCATCGACCACACCAGCGCAACCGTGCTGGACTCGGTCACCGAACGCGTAGATGTCTTGCTGAACCTGGCCCCGATCGACCCCGAGGAGTTCGCTGCGCTGGTCGCCCTGGTCCGCGATGGGGGCATCGTGGTGTCCACGACCGCGTGGATGCGCACACCTGGCGACGACCAGCGCGGCGTACGAACGGCTGGGGTTTTCGTCCGGGCCGATGTGGACCAACTCAGGCAGCTGGTTGACCTCGTGGACAGTGGGAAACTCACCGTCGAAATTGCACAGCATGTCTCAGTGCGCGACCTCCCCGGGATCCACGCTCAGGCGGCCGAGGGTCGACTCCGCGGCAAGGTCGTCGCCGTCCCTGACGCCTGACATTCGACGAACAGACGGCCATCAAGGTCGTTGACGGCGCCGCAGAAGTAGTCTCCGAGGGCCAAGGGACGAGGTTCGGCGGGCGGCCGGGAGCCCGGCTCGCTGACCCGGGTCCTGCCTCGCGCTTGCCCGAGCCGCCGCAGAGGGCTGGTGCGATTCGCTCCTCACGGCAGGAGTGTGACCCCATGCTCTCTCAATATCTTGATCGCTCGAGGGCCGACCCCGTGGAGTGCGAGCAGCTCCCGCTCGCTGGTGCCATCGAGGTCGGCGATCCTGTGATAACCCGCGGCTTCGAAGGCTCGGCTAGCTGGACGCCCTACCTCGGCCGGCAAGGGGGCGGATGACTTGTCAGACATACCGATCATCATCTGGAAGGAACCGAGCCAGCTGCAAGGGTTTCCACCTCTTCATCGAAGTCGACGGACGTCTCCGATGAGGAGGTCGTGTTCAACCGGAAGGGTCTGGCCGCGAGGGACGCCCAGCATCGTGCTGGCCTCCTGCAGGGCCTTCCGGCGCGCCCGGGCGGTGCGTCCCAGGGCGAATGCCATGGCGAGCAGCACCAGGTTCTCGATCAGCTGGATCGAGGTGACGTACCGCGGCCACAGCAGCGCGAGCACCACCAACATCACAGCGGCGAAGACGATGGCCGACGTGAATTGCCGGGTGGTTGACCATGCGCCAACGGTGTAGCAGGCAATGAACAGGCCGGCCACCAGCACCCCCGGGGGGAAGCCGAGGGACACCAGAGCGATGATCGGTGCGGAAATCAGCACGAGCACGAGCAGCGGCGCCCGGTGCCGCAGCATCAGCGGCAGGATTCCTGCCACCGCCAGAACGAACACAGCCCTCGGCATGCCGCCCCCACCAGGCTGACCCAACGGGTACGCGACAAGGCTGACCAGCGTGAGAACCAGCAGCGCGCCACCCAGGAGCACATCAGAGAAGCCAGGGTGCGTCTCGGTGTAATGCCAGGTTTTCCGCCATTTCTTGACCACGTCATCAACCTATCGGGGCCGGGGCCCCTGGACCGGCGGTGACCTCGGATCCAATGGCATGACACGGCCTCGATTGCCTGGGCGGGGCTGCGTTCGCCGAACTGTTCAGCGCGACACACCGCGACGCTCCCGCGCGCTTGACCATCAATCTGGCTGCGGCCCGAAGACATTCATTGAACTGATCGGTTCAGTGTGTAAAGATGAACCAACTAGTTCATCTTCAAGGAGGTCTGATGTCCACGTCATCCCGCATTCTGCTCACTGGCGCCGTCGTCGCGACACCGTTGTTCGTCGCGCTCTGGGCTGCGCAGGCCTTTACCCGTGACGGATTCCGGCCGACCTATCACCCGATGAGCCTGCTGAGTCTCGGAGACTGGGGGTGGGTGCAGGTGGTCAACTTCGTCCTGGTCGGTCTCCTCGTCATCGGTGGCGGTATCGGGCTCAACCAGACGATGCGGGTGGGGCGGCTCACGCGATGGATCGGTCGTCTGGTCGCCCTGTTGGGCGTCGGGCTCGTCGTGGCGGGCGTCTTCGTGACCGATGCCGGCGCGGGCTTTCCGATCGGGTCACCGGCAGGTGCGCCCGTGATGAGCTGGCACGGAGCGGTGCACGAGGTGGGCTTCATGTTGACGCAACTGGCGTTCATGGCCGCAAGCATCCTTCTGGCCCTGAAGTTCGCACGTGATCGCCGGCGCGGGTGGGCAGGAGCGTGCATCGTCGCCCTGCTGGCGGCGGTCCTCGTGGCCGCGTTCGGCGACCCGGAAACGCTCGCCATCCGACTCGTCATCTCCTCGACGATCGAACTGGGACTCGTCTCGGCCGTCGCCCTTGGATCGCTCGTGGCGCGCGTCCCCGACGGTTCTCGAGATGCCATAGCCAAGGTGACCTATGCTGAACCGCATGGTTCAACAAGCGGAACTTGATCGGGCGTTCGCAGCACTCGCGGACAGCAATCGTCGCGACGTGCTGCATCGACTGGGCGAAGGCGCCCTGCCGCTATCCGAACTCGCCAGCGCCGCAGGAATGACGGTGACGGGCATGGCCAAGCACGTCCACGTCCTGGAAGCGGCCGGATTGGTCACGACCAGGAAGATCGGCCGCACCCGTCAGTGCAGCCTCGGAGACGAGCGATTGGACGATGTCATGTCGTGGATCAGTTTCTACCAGCGCCTCTGGGCGCGCCGCCTCGATGGTCTGGACGCGTATTTCACCTTGCAGAACGGGACAAAACGATGAACGACGCCACTCCTCCCCTCGAACTGCGCATCTCGCGGATGCTGCCCGCCACACCGGAGGACGTTTTCGACGCCTACACCGACGCCGAGAAACAGAAGATCTGGTTCTCGATCCTCGACGAGCGCCCCGGAATCGTCGAGATCCAGGTCGACCTCCGCGTTGGCGGCACGCAAGTGGCCGTCTGGGGACCGGACGCCGACACCCTTTTCCGCGAGACCCAGACCTTCCTGGAAATCGACCGGCCCCGCCGCCTTGTCACCGAGTCCACCGGCAGCAGCCCCGACGGAATGACGATGACCACCCGAATCACCATCACCTTCGACGCCGAAGGCGATGGCACCCGCATGACCATCGTCCAAACCGGCTTCCCGGTACCCGAAATTCGCGACTTCTTCGTGGACGAGGTCTGGAACGGCGCGCTCGCACGGATCACCGCTTACCTCGAGGGTCAGTAGCGCGGAGCGAAATCTCCTCGACTCCCGGAGGCGCCGCTCAACCAGTGGCGGGCTTGCTGTCACTGGTCCGGTAGATGAACATGAAGGCGTGGAAGCTCGAGCGCAGGTCGCCGTGGGACTGCTGCGGCGGTGGTGGGAACTTTCGGCGGAGCGGTTCCAGCAGCGGTGCCAGGGCCTGACCGATGCCGAGCTGTTCTGGGAGCCGGTGCCCGGTTCCTGGAACTTGATCGCTGATCCGGAACATCCAGGCGGCTGGACCTACCCGTACGACTTCTCCCCACCCCCGCCTCATCCCGTGACCACCATCGGGTGGCGCCTGGTCCACGTCGCCGCAAACAACTGGATCTACACCGAGCATGCCTTCGGGCCAGGCCTCCGCAACTTTCCAGACCTGCCGGTTCACGGCACGGCGCACGAGCTGCTGGCTGATTGGCGATCCAGCCGCAAGCCGGTGACAGCGTGGCTCGAGTCTGCCAACGACGCCGATCTGGGCGAGCCGCGGCCAAGCCACCTGGGAGCCGACCTGCCCGCAGGTGAGGTGGTACGCATCCTGCTCGACGAACAGCTCCACCACGGAGCTGAGATCGCGCTGCTTCGCGACCTCTACGTTCGCAACACCCGCTGAGACCGATCAGCGGAGGGCGCTCAGCCCGAAGACCGTGTCCTCCTGGTCGGGCACAATCGAGCCGTCGCTGCGGCGCACTGGGCCGGCATTGCCGTCAGCGTCGATGTAGGCGGTGGTCGAGCAGGGGTAGAGCCCGGACTTCTTCGGCAGCGGCTGGATGAACATCGGGTTGATCGCCCAACGCCCGTCGGCGTTGTCGTAGGCATGACACATCAGTTCGTCCTTGTTCCGGTTGAGCACCACGTGCACACCGGTCGCGTCCCGCACCATCGTCACATCGGTGGTCGCGTCGCCGCCGGCCAGGACCTGACGCTTGGCGGTCGGCGCTGCCTGCAGGGCCTTCGGTCCGTGTATTCCGAGAATGATCTTGTTGATGAAGCAGCGCTTGCCGTCGATGTAGGTCATGATCTCGTCCGAGCCGTCGGGCAGCCCGCCACAACCCTTCAGGTGGCCGCTGAGCTTGCCTCTGCGCAGGAGCTGGCTGATCCCGATGGTGTGGGCCGAGTCGATACCGACCCCTGGTCCCCAGACATCAGCGAACTCCTTGGGTGAGGCCGAGACGACCCACGGCTCGATGCCGGCCCGCTTCAGGGTGCGGATCAGGTCGCGCATCTCCGGGTAGTAACGAATCCAGGCGGTCTGCTGGGTGGATCCGACCCGCTGGGTGGCTCCGATCGGTGCGCGCAGCGCTGCAGCGCGTGCCTTGGCCGCGATCCGGCGGACCTGCGCGGGGGTGTAGCCCTGCAGGATCTGGGCCACCCAGGCGTAGCTGGCTTCCATGTAGCGTTCGTTCGCGCCCTCGAAGACCGGCTCGCCGGTGGTCGTGAGCTGGGTTTTGCGGACGGAGAGGATCTCGTCAGCACAGGTCGTGTTCGTTCGAGTGGGGAGTGGTTTGCCCGGCCGGGCGAGCTTGCCGCAAGCCTCACGGAGGGCGGCGGCGCCCTCGGCGGTCATGAAGCGGCTGGTGTTGGCCCAGTCCCTGTGCGGCGGCTGCAGGATCTTGTCGTGCCCCAGCATCCAGAAGATGGTCTGGTCGGAAACGTCGTTCTTGATCACGGTGTTGTCCCAGTCGAAGACCGCATATGGCGTGCGTCCGGGAGCATGGCCACGCGGCCAACTGCACCTACCCCGTTCATCGATCACGCGCTGGATCAACTCCGCATTGTCGCCGTACCAACGATCTGCGAGTTGCAGTTGCGGACATCGCGGCGGACGAGGCGTCGTCCTGTGTGCCGGAACTGTCGCGACGGGGCTGGTCAGAGGAGCGCCGACGGCCGGGGCCGCGGAGGCTGGGATCCCGGTGATGCCGGTGGCCACCACCGCGAAACTCAGGAGGGCCGCGAAGCGGTTCCGGAACTGAGGCTGGATGTGCATGCGGCGTTCTCCTTGGTGGTGCGGTCGAGGGTTGCTCCTGGGGTGTCAGTCCACGCCGTTTCCCTGGGATGTTCAAGGACCAGATCTGCTCAGTTCCAGTGCGTTTCAACCCCACAGCCCCCGGCGGGGCCCCGTCTGGAGACATCTCCAGCTTGTCTTGAGGTGATCTGGAGGTTCTCTCCGCTCCGCCTCGATCTTCGTCCCACACGATGAACACGTACAGGGGCCGAAGCGCAAGGGCCCCACCCAGACACACCACCTACACCCCCGAGGGGCAACATGAACACCAACCAGATCTCCAAGTCCGGCCGTCGTGGCTTCGCCGTTTCCGTCATCGCCGCCGGTGCAATCAGCTCAGCCCTTCTGGCCTTCAGCATGACGCCGACCTTCTCTGCTCTCGCCGCTTCCATCCAGAACACTGTCAACACCGCAGGCTCCGGCACGCTGACCATGCAGGAGGCAGACTCCACCGGGCTCGTCCTGTGCAACAGCACCGACGGCGGCTCGGTTTCGACCAACAGCGCAACCTGCGCGACGATCAACAACTACGGTGGCAACCTCAACATGGTCCCCGGCCAGACCGTGACGACGACCGTCACCGTCAAGAACACCGGCACCGTGCCGGCCTCCGCGTTCTCCCTCGCCGGTGGCACCTGCGTCCAGGCCAACAACGGTTCCGTGAACGGCACCGCGACGGACATGTGCGCCAAGATCCAGCTGCTGGTCAAGTCCGGTACAACCACGATCTACACCGGTACTGCCACCGGCTTTGCAACCGCCAACCTGAACATCAACAGCCTGATCGCCAGCCCCAGCGTCGCGCCCGGTACCTCGGTGCCCTTGAGCTTCGCCGTCACGCTGGACAGCGCCGCGGGCAACACCTACCAGGGCTTGAAGGTCACCCAGCCCATGACCCTCACCTTCGGCGCCTGATCGGTTCAGGGATCCGACGTGTCCATCAAACGAGTTGCCCTCTGGGGTTCGGCAGTGATGGTGCTGGCAGTTCTGCTGCTGGTACCGGCCCTGCTGGCTGGCGTGCGAATCTTCGCCGTCCAGACCCCCAGCATGGGGCAGGTCGCACCGGTGGGCACCTTGGTCCTCACAACCCGGCAGTCGAACTACGTTTCCGGTGACATCATCTCGTTCAGTTCTGGCCAGGTCAGCCACACCCACCGGATCGTGCGGGTCCAGGCGGACGGAAGCTTCATCACCAAGGGTGACCTGAACGGGACCGAAGACCCACTGCCGGCCAAGCCGGGCGATGTCATCGGCAAGGTCGTCGTGATCGTGCCGGCACTGGGCTGGCTCATCGCCGGCATGCCGTGGCTCCTGCTCGGTTCCATTGCCGTCAACCTGCTCACCCGCATCGGACGGATGCCCCACCACCTGCAGGTGGCCCTGCGAATTGCGGGCACCACCCTCATCTTCTGCCTCGTTGTGCTGTTTCTGCGGCCGTGGCTCAACATCAACATGCTGGGCTTCACCCCGGCCCCCGATGGCAACGGTGTCCTGATGCACATCGTCAACACCGGCATGTTCCCTCTTGATGCGCTCGGCGTCCGTTCGGTCAGTGGCCAGGACGCGGTTGTCCACGTGGTGCAGGCGGCCGGCGACGGACGCTTCGTGCTCACACCGACCCCGTCGCTCGAGTGGTGGCAGCTCGTCTTGATGGGGCTCATCTGCCTCGCCCCGATGGTGGCGTCCCTGCTCATCCGGGTCGACCAGCACCCCGGGAAGCGTCACGTCCCTGTCCGCCGCCCGCTGGCGACCGTGGTGGCCATTGTTGTCGCCGCCACCCTGGCCGTTTTTGCCTTCACCCTGCCGAAGGCCTTCGCCAGCACGACCGCGAAGGTCAACCCGTCCGTGAGTTCGGTCGGCAGCCAGACATTCTTCAACTGTCGCAACGCTGTCACCAGCCTGCGTCCGGCCGGCAGCGTCTTCGTGGCGTTCGCCATGGGCACGACGACCGCAACCGAGACTGACCTGTCCAACAACGGCCGCACCGGCGCATACGCCTCGACCGTGACCACGTCGACCGATGTCGGCTGCGACCATGACTCCCCCGCCCGCTCTGTCGCGTTCAACGGCACCAGCCAATGCCTGTACATGAACTCAGACGCCAGCACCCAGGCGAGCCCCAACGTGTTCTCGGTCGAAGCCTGGTTCCGGACGGCAACGAAGAGCAACGCCAAGATCATCGGCTTCAGCAATGGCCGCACCGCCGTCGACGACGGAGCCCACGACCGGCACATCTACATCGACAAGGACGGCCGGATCGTCTTCGGGGTCTACAACGGTGCGACCAGGATCGCCTCCACAGCCGCCGGCAGGAACTACGCCGACAACGTCTGGCACCACGTCGTCGGCACGCTGTCCTCGGCCGGCCAGAAGCTGTACGTCGATGGAACTCTGGTCATGACGAATGCTGCCGTCACCACAGGCGAGACGAACACCGGCTATTGGAAGGTGGGTTGCGGCGCCGTGACGAACTGGCAGAACGCGGACTCGACCGGCTACACCAGCCCCCGCTACTTCACCGGCTGGATCCAGTACGCCGCTGTCTACAGCGTCGCCCTGAACGCCACCCAGGTGAAAGAGCACTACGAAGCCAGCTGACCTGCTTCACCCGTCCCCGGGATTCTCCGGCCTGGACACCGAGCACGGCTGTTCACACCGCGTCTGGGAGGACCATCGTTTCCTCATGCGAGGAAGGTTCGGAACGCCAACCGGGCGGAACGGCTTTCGACCCAGCTCGCAGAGCCTTCGACCGGCCCGTCCGGGGACCGAGCGTCACGTGAAGTAGCCGGCCGTTCCGACCTCGGCCCTGCGCATGGATGTGCGCGAGCCGGGCCATAGTTGTCAGGGCGCAAGGGATTGGGAGACGCGCCCAGCGGGGTACCTGCCGGAGATCAGACTGTGAATGGAGAAGCGCATGGCAGTGGGCATCTTCGCTGGAATCCCCGTCGCGGACTACCAGGTCGCACGACAGTGGTACGAGCGCCTGCTGGGTACGGAGCCCAGCTTCTACCCCAATGACGTCGAGGCTGTCTGGCGGCTCTCCGACAACTGCAACGTGTACATCATCGAAGATGCCCAGCGAGCCGGTGGCGCCGTCAACATGGTTTGGGTCGACGACCCAGTGGCCGAAGTCGCTCGCA
>Ga0366805_1013_pt1 | contig 24632 bp, 24 predicted proteins | sample TotcelN113001L13_FD_207036 | JGI IMG/M metagenome (GOLD analysis project Ga0366805, IMG submission 207036) | Enriched cells from coal bed in the Powder River Basin, Montana, United States - Total cells N11 rep3 HSBNCT.N11.300.1.L13 ... | reverse complement strand
CGTTCACCTTGACGCCGGCGCTGTGCGCAACCATCCTGAAGCCGGTCACGGCCGGCCACCATCACGAAAAGACCGGTTTCTTCGGCTGGTTCAATCGCGGCTTCGGTCGCACCGCTACCGGCTACCAAAGCTTCGTCGGCCGCATGCTGGGCAAGACCGGGCGTTACCTGCTGGTGTACGGCGTGATCCTGGTCTGCGTCGGCCTGCTGTATGCGCGCTTGCCGGCATCGTTCCTGCCGGCTGAAGACCAGGGTTATCTGGTAACCAACATCCAGTTGCCGCCCGGCGCTTCCACCAGCCGCACGCTGGAAGTGATCAAGAAGGTCGAAAACTACTACCTGAAACAGCCGGGCGTGGCGCACATCATCGCAGTGGCCGGCTTCAGTTTTTCCGGCAACGGCCAGAATGCCGGCCTGGCGTTTACACCGCTGAAGGATTGGAAAGAGCGCGGCCCGCAGGATTCGGCCGATGCGATTGCCGGCCGCGCGATGGGTGCACTGATGCAAATCAAGGATGCGATCGTGTTCCCGATCAATCCGCCGCCGATTCCTGAGCTGGGCAACGCCACCGGCTTCACCTTCCGTCTGCAGGATCGCGGCGGGGTTGGACACGGCGGCCTGGTGGCGGCGCGCAACCAGATACTGGGCATGGCTTCGCAAAGCAAGGTGCTGGCCGGGGTACGGCCGGAAGGCCTGGAAGATGCGCCGCAATTGCAGCTCAATATCGACCGCGACAAGGCCAATGCGCTCGGCGTGTCGTTTGCCGACATCAATAGCGTGTTGTCGACCGCGCTCGGTTCCAGCTATGTCAATGACTTCCCGAACCAGGGCCGTCAGCAGCGCGTGATCGTGCAAGCCGATGCGCCGCAACGGCTGCAGCCGGAAGACCTGGCCAAACTGTATGCGCGCAATGGCAAGGGCGAGATGGTGCCGTTCTCGGCTTTCGTCAGCTCGCAATGGCTGACCGGTCCGGTGCAGCTGATCCGCTACAACGGCTATCCGGCGATGAAAATTTCCGGTGGCGCAGCGCCCGGTCGCAGCACCGGCGAAGCGATGGCCGAGATGGAAGCAATGATGGCCAAGCTGCCGCCCGGCTTCGGCTTCGAATGGACCGGCCAGTCGCTGGAAGAAAAAACTTCCGGCTCGCAAGCGCCGATGCTGTACGCACTGTCGCTGCTGGCGGTATTCCTGGTGCTGGCCGCGCTGTATGAAAGCACGACGATTCCGGTCGCGGTGATGCTGGTGGTGCCGCTCGGGATACTCGGTGCGCTGCTGGGCGTGACATTGCGCGGCATGCCCAACGACGTGTACTTCAAGGTCGGGATGATCGCGGTGGTCGGGCTGTCGGCCAAGAATGCGATTCTGATCATCGAGTTCGCGAAAGACCTGCAGGCGCAGGGCATGGGCCTGATCGAAGCCACGCTGGAAGCGGTGCATTTGCGCTTCCGGCCGATCCTGATGACTTCGTTCGCCTTCATCCTCGGCGTGCTGCCGCTGGTGCTGGCCAGCGGCGCCGGCTCGGCCAGCCAGCGCGCAATCGGCACCGGCGTGATGAGCGGGATGATCACCGCCACCGTGCTGGCAGTGTTTCTGGTGCCGGTATTTTTTGTGGTGATACGCACCATGTTCAAGGGCAGCGAGCGGCAGCGCAAGATGTACGCGAGCCACAAGAAAATCGACGTGGAGAATGAAAATGTTTAAGCCGAAAATGTCCAAACCCTTGCAACAATTGACGCTGGCCTTGCTGGTCGCCGGCGTGTTGTCGGGCTGTTCGCTGGCGCCGCAGTATCTGCGCCCGGATGCGCCGGTGGCTGCTGGCTATGACATCGCAGCGTCCGGCGCCGGCACTGCGGCTACTGCAACCTCTGGCCGGCCGGCCACCGAAATCGGCTGGCGCGAATTTTTCCGGGATGCGCGCTTGCAGGCGCTGATCGCCAGCGCGCTCGACAATAACCGCGACTTGCGCAGCGCAGCTCTGCGCATCGAGGAAGCGCGCGCGCAATACAACATCCAGTCGGCCGACCGCTTGCCGAACCTCAACGCCACCGCCAGCAGTGCGCGCAGCAGGACGCCGGCCGACCTGCGCTCGCAAGGCAGCAACAACACCAGCGGCCGCTACGATGTCGGCGCCAGCCTGGCATCGTTCGAGCTGGATTTTTTCGGCCGCGTGCGCAGCCTCAATGATGCGGCGCTGGCGCAATACCTGGCCACCGAAGAAGCGCGGCAGTCGGTCCAGATCAGCCTGGTGTCCGAAGTCGCGAAAGCGTATCTGGCCGAGCGTGCATTCGCCCAGCAGCAAGTGCTGGCGCAGCAATCGTTCGATGCCCGCAACAACGGTCACCGGCTGGCGCAAAAACGCTTTGAAGTCGGTGCCAGTTCCGCACTCGATATCCGCCAGGAAGAAGCCCTGCTGCAATCTGCCAGAGCGTCGCTGGTCACGCTGTCGCGCCAGCGTGCGCAGGCTGAAAACGCACTGGTGCTGCTGGTGGGCAAGCCGTTGACCGATTTGCCGCCGGCGCAGCCGCTGTCGGCGCAAAATATCGTCGCCGAAATTCCGGCCGGTCTGCCTTCGGACTTGCTGGCCAGCCGTCCCGACATCCGCCAGTTCGAGCAAAAGCTGAAATCGGCGAATGCCAATATCGGCGCAGCGCGGGCCGCGTTCTTCCCGCGCATTACGCTCACTGCCAGCGCCGGCACCGCCAGCGGCGCACTGTCGGGATTGTTCGATGCCGGCTCCGGCGCATGGTCGTTCGCACCGCAACTGGTATTGCCGATTTTCGATGGCGGGCGCAATCGCAGCAACCTGAACCTGGCCGAAGTGCGCAAGAATCTGGCGATCGTCGATTACGAAAAAGCGATCCAGAGCGCCTTTCGCGAAGTCTCCGATGCGCTGGTCGGGCGCAGCCTGCTCGACGAAGAAGTTGCCGCCCAAGCTGCAGTGCGCGACGCCGAAGCCGAGCGCCTGAAACTGTCGGAAGCGCGCTTTCGCAACGGCATCGCCAGCTCGCTTGACGTCTATGATGCGCAGCGCCAATCGTTCGCCGCCGAGCAAACGCTGGTGCAAACGCAACTGTTGCGCCTCACCAATGCAATCGACCTGTACCGGGCGCTGGGCGGCGGCTGGCAGGAAGGCAGTGCAACGCAATAAAGGGCAAGGGCGCCGCAGCGCGCCCCTTCTCTGTCAATGAAATAACAGGAGTATGGGTAAAAACAAGGTATTTTCCGCTGGGATCTATTGCGGTATATAAAAATACAGTAGCTGGTATATTTTAATCCCTGCAGCGGCTGCTGCAGCGGTTTCTGCAGTATCGAGCAGGCTGCGCTCACGCTCGGTGGAACAGCATTGCCGGGCAAATCGCACCGCGCCACGCGGATTGCGATTGCCCGGCTCAGAGAAATCATGCGGTGCTTAAACTATGGACAAAGCGCGGGCTGCCGCTGCGCTATCGGGCTGCATTCCCATTCCAAAACGCACTCGATAATCGGTCGGCTTATTCCACGTTGCGCGTCGATGGGAATTAACGCTTGTCGAACGCCACTTTGCCGACTTCGGCAGCAAATTGCTGATGCGCGGCGAGGTCCACCGGGCGGTACTTGACGGTCGTGCCGGCCGGATAGGCGCCGAGAAAATTGCCGCCTTTCCAGTTCTGCGCCGGGCGCACCGGACGCGGCGCAAAGCCGCCGCCGCAGTTCGGGCAAACGCCGCCCAGCAGGTCGTCCACGCAGCTAGCGCAAAAGGTGCATTCGAAGCTGCATATCCGGGCCTCCGGCGCATCGGGCGGCAGCGCTTTATTGCAGTGTTCGCAGCTCGGTCGCAGTTCCAGCATGATGTTGTTCTCCTTGTGTCGGCCCCCACAGAAAGTGAGAATCCGATCAGTGATCGATAAGCTTCTTTTCATTTTCGTGACACGGTTTCATGTACTCTGCGGCGCAGTTAATTAAAAATGTGCGGTTTGTGACGCGAATAGTGAAATTATCCGGTCAGTGGCGGACAGAAAGAAGCTTAGCAGCTTGCTATGCATGCGGTAGCCCAGCCCGCATTTGCCGGGGCGCATCGGATTCGGTTGAGATTCAGGCTTGCCTGACCGGCTGAGAACGGCCAACTACAGTCACATCAAATTATTATTCATCGGGTAATTGAAGGTTGATAAAATGCAACTTAAATGGAGTGACGCTTTTCACTGAATGATTCAGTACTGTTCAAAATATGCAGTACATCTGTTGAAAGCCAAGCTGCAAGGGTGTTTCCCGGGATTTTCCCGGAAAACGTTATCCGTCATAAGTCTGTATACGCGTCAATTGCGTTCGGATATATCTAGTTAAGCATCACAAAGATCGACATGCCAAAAGGCTACGCAACAACACTTTTCGTCAGTTCGACTTGCTATGACCTTGCCCAGCTTAGAGCTGACATCCGGGACTTTGCTGAAACGGCAGGCTTGGAGCCGATTCTCTCTGAACTTGACTCATTTCCAGTCAACCCATCGCAAAGCACAGTACAGAACTGCCTTAATGCAGTTCGCACCAAGGCAGACCTTTTTCTCCTTGTTGTGGGAAACCGATATGGGTCAATTAACGAAACTGGGAAGTCAATAACAAATCTCGAATACATCGAGGCCGAGTTACGCGGAATACCTCGGTACGTTTTCGTCAAGAGCGAAATACTTTCCGTCTTGCCGATCTGGAAAGCAAATCCTTCCGCAGATTTCTCTGCCACAGTAGATACCCCTAAACTATTCGAGTTTGTTTCAGGGCTACGTGATAAGGGTGAAGTCTGGGTGTTTCCTTTCTCAACTGCCCAAGATATCGTTCGCACGCTGCGGAATCAACTGAGCTACTTGTTGGCTGACTCACTTGCCTTGCGCGCTAAACTGCAAGTACAAAAGGTAGCAGTGCTGTCACTGAGCCCGGCAGCGCTTCGAATTTACATTGAAAGACCGATGGGCTGGGAGTTCCTCGCCTTCGCCAAAATCCTTCAGGAAAGCATAGCATCACACTACAAACGCCGTCTCGACCTCGAACTTGGGGTCACATACGGACAGGTAGTCGATCTCATGGATAGAACTGAGGCCACACAATGGGTATTGTCCAAGTTAAGCCAAATTTCCCAGATTACGACGGGCTTATCGCAAGCTTTAAACGGCGGAATCACGAAGGCTGTGGGCGAACCTGGACAGCCTGGCGATATCAAGCGGATTGAGCACATCGCATCGCTCATCGCCGACGGATATCTCCAAGCAATCGAATGGACACTTGAATTTCACAGGCTTAACGTAGAACCAGAGCTTCAGCGACTAATGACGTTAGCTTCGGCCTTCAGTGACAACGTGCTAAAGGAAATCGAAGAGTTTGCGGCCCGGCTCTTCGACGATGTTTCGTATGCGCTCTCGAACCATGCGCCCGGAGCTGTAGTTAACTTTTCCCTTACGCTCACTCTTCCGGATACGAGCACCTTCATTGAAGAAATGCAACGCGTCTCTGATCTCTCCCCGAGTGATGCCTGACCCATCATTCAACACGGACGGGCGCGATAAAGCTGCGCATCGCCGAGGAATTCAGACGTTAGCCCTTTCATACCATGCCAATATTCGCGGAAGCATTCACGTTAGTTAAGTCTATTGAAGTTCATCTTGTGTCCGAGACAGAAAACGAAATCCGGCTGTTTGGTTATTTCAGGCGGCTCCTCTGGCTCCCTGCGAAATTTTTGAAGATGGGGATGAACTTGACAATCGGACAATCGGGGACAGACCACGTTTCCTCACTTTCCTCCCCATTTTTCAAGCGGCGCAGGTAACTGCCGAGCTCTGGGGGAGGCGGCCAGACGCGGCTTTGGCGGACATCGGGTTGACGAACAGGGTGGCAGTTTTGCTGGCAGCTATTCACGACATCGCGGGCTTCCATGGTCGATGGACCATGTGGCGACCCCCTTCTCCCTGCTGAATTGCCAGCAGGGAGAAGGGGGTCGCGGTCAGGTCGCTTGGGTCAGGCTGGCGGTGTTGGGCGCCACCAAGGCGAACAGGTCGGCGAGGGCGGCGAGGCTGGCCTGCTGCAGCGCGTCGGCTGTAACCATGCGCCCGTCGGTGCCGGGCAGATCACGCGTCGCGGTAGCAGCGGCGACCACCGTGGGGGCGAAGCCCAGATTGAAAGCGCCACGAGCCGTCGAGTTGATGCACATGTGGGTCATGAAGCCGGCCAGAACCACGTTGCTGCGGCCGGTGCTCTTGAGTTGTGCCTCGAGATCCGTACCGACAAACGAGTTCGGGTAGTTCTTGACGATGACCGGTTCGCCCGCGACCGGGGCGACCTTGTCGGCGATGGCGCCGATCGGCTGGCTGATGTCGTAGGGGCTGCCGGGGCCGGCGTCGTGCTGGATGTGGATGACCGGTATGCCCAGCTGGCGGGCTGCGGCGAGCAGGCGGGCGGCTTCGTCGAGGGCGGCCTCGACGCCGCTCAGGGTCATGATGCCCTCGCGATAGGTGTTCTGACAGTCGATCAGGACGAGGGCCGAGTCGGCCAGCGGGGCAGGGGTGCCGGGCAGTCCGGCGATATTGCGCAAGGTGGTGGGGGTCGGCATACTGGGGTCTCCTGTTTGAATTAAGTGTTATGGAGAATACGACGTATGGCGGACTTGCGGAATGAATAAAGTTGCATCCGTCGCGGGCAATTTTGCATCGGTGCCGGACTGGAACGATGTGCGCTACGCGGTGGTGCTGGGGCGCTGCGGTTCTCTGGCTGCGGCCGCCCGCCAGCTGGCGGTGGATCAGACGACCGTCTCCCGGCGGCTGCGGGTCCTGGAGGCCGGGCTGGGCACGCCGCTGTTCGAACGCTTGAAAGGTCAACTGACGCCGACCCCGGCCGGGCGCGTTTTGCTCGAATGCGGCGCACGCATGGAGCAGGAGATGGCGGCCCTCTGCCATCTGGCCGCCGACAGCCAATCCACCGTGCAGGGAGTGATACGCATTACGGCGGTCGATGCGCTGGTTTCCCATTATCTGGTGCAACAGCTGGCCGAATTGCGTGGGCGTCATCCAAACTTGTCCGTGGAATTGATCGCCAGCAGCGAGAGCCTCAACCTGACCCGTCGTGAGGCGGACATCGCAATCCGCCTGGCGCGGCCTGTGGAGGGGGATCTCGTAGTGCGCTGTCTGGGCAAGCTGGCTTATGGCGTCTATGGTCCGCGTGGCCATGAAACGCCAGCATCCTGGGCGCAGGCTCAGTGGGTGGCCTATGAGCGCTCCCTGGATCAGGTACCGGAAATGCTATGGTTGGCGGAGGCCGCCGGTCATGAGCGGATCTCCTTCCGGTGCAACAACATGGATGCGCTGGCCACGGCGGTGGCCGATGGGCTCGGCCTGGGCATCCTGCCCCGGTTCATCGGCGACCGGCATACGGCCATCTGCCGTCTGTCCGGGGCGGCGCCGGTGTTGTACCGGGAAATGTGGCTGGTGCTGCCCAGGGAGTTGCGTGACATTCCGCGCATCCGCGCGGTCAGCGACTGGCTGGTGCAACGCTTCACGGCCGATGAGGCTTCTTTTGCCTGAGCAGCTTCCGGTCCCGCGTCCGGGTTCGCCTACGTTTTCCCTGCTGGTCGAGAGTTCCCTGCACCTGACCGGACAAAATCTGGTCGTTGCCGGTGATTCAGTGGAGGCCGCCTTCTGGCTGGCCTGGTGCTGAAACTGTTCGATCGGTGATCGATAAGCCTCTTATTTTCTGTGACACAGTTAATGAAAAATGTGCGGTTTGTGACGCGGATAGTGAAATTATCCGGTCAGTGGCGAATGCAGAGAAGCTTAGCAGCTTGATATGCGTGTGGCAGCTCAATTCTCCTGTGCAAGCAGGCATCGGATTCGATTGAGATTCAGGCTTGCCTGCCGGGTTGAGAACGGTCAAGAAGGATTATCGTAGTGTTTCCGACCTCAGCAACCCGGACGCTCTGAGCGTATGCTATTCGTTTAGTCCGTGCTGCTTTTCGCTGAAAATTTTCGAGGCCTTGGAAACTGTGTAACTGCACGGCTGAAACGTTGCTCCAACAAATAGAGTTTTATCCGCCGTGCGGCAAAGTGGTGGATAAAACCCCATGCGTCAGGAGGCCCGTCCATACAGAAAGGAGAGCGCGATGAAAAACGAACAGAAAGCGCCTGAGACAAAAGGCGTTACGGTAGAGCAACTTGCAGTGGTTGATCTGGGCCCTGAAATCGAGGGTATGGCAGGGCGCCAGCTTCGAATGCGTAAGGTGACCATCGAACCTGGAGGCGTTTTCGGCCCGATGCACAATCATAAAGACAGGCCAGGCACGGTCTACATACTGCAAGGAACGATCACTGACCATCGAAATGGAGTGGCTACCGAGTATGGGCCGGGAGTGGGCTGGCCGGAGGATAAGAACACCACGCACTGGCTTGAGAATAGAGGAACGATCCCGGCGGTGGAGATTTCGGTCGATATAGTAAGGCAACAATAAGCCTAGGCCCGACAATCCGACATTTACCGAGTCCTCGCTGCTCAACGCGCTGCAGCGGGCTCGTTGTCAGCCGCTGCGCTTGATATAGTTCACGGGAAATATGCTGAGGCATCAGTGAAAACAATAGATTCACCGCCTAGACAATCGGGGGCGGACCACTGTTTTTAGCAATGAGAATGGACTTTGATAGTGAAGGGCTGTCTCCGCTTCTCCCTATAATCCGACGCTCAGCATAATGGTCGGTTGCTGCAGATCGCGGAGAAAACTAAAACTGCTCATTGCACACAAAGCATTGCCCGCAACAGGAACCACGCAGCCTTTGAAAGGCGCGCCGCGCCAGCACTGTAGTGATTTTGGTCGGAGTTTGCTGCAGGAATTTACAACTGCTTACCCTTACTCACAGTATCTGACATGATGATCGCCTAGACTGGGCTTCATTATCAACGTGATAGGGAAACACCATGATTAAGAACAAATCTGCATTGATTTTAGCTGGAGTGTTGGCTTGCGCTAGTGCCGTTTCCTATGCCAAAGACGGTGGCGGCCATGGTGGCAATGGTGGGGGAGCTGGTGGGGGAGCTGGCGGCGGCGATAGAGGCGCTGCCAGCGGTAAAGCGGGTGCCGGGGCTGTAGGAGGGGTATCTTCGCAGCACATCAGCAGTGAAGGCGCAGCCAATACCAACAGCCCGGTTTCTGCCAACCGTGCCACGGGACTTGACCGCGCCAATGACAGAATGAGCGCAGAGGGCCTGGCCCACCAAAAAGCGGACAAGATGCACAGCGAGGCTAAGTCAAGCAAATCCCTGACACTGGATAAGCAGATGAAAGACACCTCTTCGCAGCACATCAGCAACGAAGGCGCAGCCAATACCAACAGCCCGGATTCTGCCAACCGTGCCACGGGACTTGACCGTGCCAATGACAGAATGAGCGCAGAGGGCCTGGCCCACGAAAAAGCGGGCAAGACGCTCAGTACAAGTAAAACAAGCAAGTCCCTGAAGCCGGATACGGCCAAAAAAGAGTAGCGTTTGGGGCTTGAAGTGCAATGGAACGGCAGCAGCACTTTAAGCCGCGACTCATCGATATCGGAGTTAGTCAGGCTGCGGCATCAGCCGCAGTCTGATTAGTTAATGCAACCGGCGCTCGCAAGCTGCGCACCATGTCGGGTCGCATCAAAAGGCATCAAATTTTTACCAGTTTAGTTCAGCCTTCAATACAGTAGTTCGTATTCGCCATACCCCAATTCAATATCGCCCGCTCTTTACTGGTCACCGGCTGAGCAGCGGTATCTGACTGTGCGGCCACCCAAACGCTGCGAGATAAGGCAGTGCAGCGCCGCTTGCGGCCTTTGAATCTACCTGGCGGAACTGACCAGTTTTGCGCCCAGAAACATCATCGCGCTGCCTGCGGCACGGTCGATCCACGGCTTGTAGCGCAGATAGGCGGCGCGCGGTGCGGCCGACGACAGCACCAGCGCGACGATTGCGTACCATCCTGCTTCGATTGCAAAAACGATGCAAGGCAGCACAATCATCAGCGATACAGGCACATCGGGAGGCAGCAATGCGGCAAAGATGCTGGCGTAGACCAGCGCGGTCTTCGGATTGCTGATCTGAGTGCCCAGTCCGGTCAGGAAAAACCGGGATGCTGTCCCTGCAGGCGCGGCGGCGTCGCCCGCCATATCGGCCAGCGGCTGTTTGGCGCCGCGGAATATCTTCCAGCCCAAATACGCCAGATAGGCGCCGCCGGCCACTTTGATCGTCAGATACAACCACGGCACCGCAGCCAGCAACGCTTGCAACCCGCACAGCGCGGCGATCGCGAACAGCATGCCGCCGATACCCATTCCCAACGCGGCGGAGAGGCCATTCTCCCGCGTCGAAGCCACCGCGGTGCGCGCAACCATGACGAAGCTCGGCCCGGGACTCATTGCGCCGATTGCCACCGCACTGCCAATGCTGATCAAGATAAATGCGTTGTTCATATTATTGCCCTTTGATTAAATTTTGCGGTATCGGCCGATGGATGATGCGATACCGCGCAGCGCGCTTGTGTATCGGGTTCGATTTTTTTCGACGGCAAAGAGTTGGTCTATTGGCGCCTTGCTTTGCTTATGGCTGGAACGGTTTTTGCAAAAAAATCGCATTGCCGGTCTCCGCGCTCAGCGCGTAGCCGGAAAAGCCGAAGGATTCGTATGCTGCACGGGCTGCGGCGTTGCCCTCCAGGACTTCGAGGGTCAGCTTGCAGCAACCGAGGCTGTAGGCAACTTGCTCCACTTTCGACAGCAGTTTTTGGGATATTCCGCGTCCTCTATAGCCGGGTAAAACGACAACGTCGTGAATGTTCAGCAAGGGCTTGCATGCGAACGTCGAAAAACCCTCGAAGCAGATTACAAGGCCGATCGGTTTACCCTCGGTAAAGGCCAGCACCAGATGCGCACCGGGTCTTTTCCGCAGTTCGATTACCAGGTTGTCCGTTACGAATTTCGACAGCGGATGTTTTCCGCCCATTTCGTCTTTTGCGTATTCATTCAGCAGGAATACGACGGCTTCCGCATGGGACGACAACGACAAGTCCGCGATAGTGATTTCTTCCATGAATCTCTTCCAATTAACGTGAATGAATATGTAAGTTGTGCGGCTTTATCCTTCCACCAGCCCGGCCATCGCCTTCCCATCGTCGCTCGCGCGCAGGCCGGCGGCGATCGTGGCCCGGTCCGCGTCGGAGCGGTTTTGGCTGGCCTTCCAGCTGCCGATCACGCGGCGTAGCGGGATTTCGATGCCGATGATCGCGCCCAGCATTTTTTCGATATAGTCCGGCGGCGCATCGCCGATCTGCCACGGCTGGGCGCGGCTTGCTTCGTGCCGGTTTGTCAGGCGTTCGAGAAGCGCCTGCAGCCAGGCGGCGTCGTCGATGATGCGCAGCGGGCCGTATGCATGAACGGTCGCGTAATTGTAGGTCGGCACCACCTTGCCGCTGGCCTGTTTCTCCGCATACCAGGACGGCGTGATGTACGCCTGCGGCCCTTGGAAGATGATCAGCGCGTCCACTGCCGGCGTTGCGCTGCGCCACAACGGATTGTTGCGTGCGATGTGCGCGCGCAGGGTGCCGTGCGGCGCTGCGGCGCTGGCCGGCGCGATCTCGAACGGGATATGACACGCGTCGAGGCCGTCCGGCTGCAGCGTCACCAGCGTGCCCAAAGGATGCTCGTGGATCAGTCGGTGCAGCACGTCGAGCCGCTGTTCGGCAAAGTGGGCGGGTACGTACATGGTTTTCCTTTCAGGATTGAAATCAGCGCAGCGCAGTCAGAGTAGTTCCAGCACCACTTCGGCTCTGATCGAGTGGGCGATCGTGCATTGCTCGTGCGCCTGATGATGCAGCGCTTCAAGCTGCTCCGGCGTCGGTTGCGCAGTGCCGGAAAATACAGTCTGCGGTCGCAGCGTGATGCGCGTCAGCGCAATCTGGTTGTCGCTGTTTTGGCCCAGCACGCCGAATGCGCGGTCGGTGTAGCGATCGACCGTGTAGCCGGCCTTGGCGGCAAGCGACAGGAACCACAGCATGTGGCAACTGGACGTCGCGGCCACCAGCGCTTCTTCCGGGTCGACGCCGGCCGGGTCCGACAACGGCACTGGCACCGACAGCGGCGACGACGAAGCGGGCACCCGGGCACCGCCGTCGAATGCCCATTCATGTGCGCGGCGGTAGCGGTTGTCGGTGAATTGTTGCTGGCCGCGTTGCCAGCCGATGGTGGCGTCAAATTGGGACATCAGATTTCCTGTCGAGAGGTGAATTATTCACGCTATTACGCAGCCGACGCACGCTTGATGATCCAGCCGTTGGCGACCGCTTCGAATCCGACTTTCGGGTAGTACGCCATCGCGTCCGGCGCAGCCAGCAGCAACAGCATCGAGTTCGGGCCGATTGCGCTGCGCACCTGCTCGATCAATGTCTGGCCGATGCCTTGGTGTTGATAGGCGCGATCGACCGCCAGATCCGACAGGTAGCAGCAAAATGCGAAGTCGGTCAGCGCGCGCGCGACGCCGACCAGGTTTTCGCCATCCCAGGCGGTGATCAGCAGATTGCCATGCTGCAGCATCTTTGCCAAGCGTGCCAGGTCCTCGACCGGCCGCTGGATGCCGGAACGGGTAAACACGTCGGCCAGTTGCTCTGGCGTGATACGGCGGTCTTGCGCATACGTAATGGTTTGCATGATATTCCTGGACGTTGAGAAGGAGATGGCGACCATGCTATCGTCCGGTTTGGCTTTTCAAAAGAGCCAATAATATCTATCTGTTAAATACCAATTTCCGGAAAATTTCATGCACCTGACCCAATTGCTGACTGCGCTGCCGCTGGACCGTACCGGTTCGGCACCGCTGTTTCGCCAGTTGTATGCGGCGATCAAGCACGCGATCCTGAGCGGTGCGGCCCAGCCCGGCATGCAGTTGCCGCCGACCCGCGATTTTTGCCGCATGCTCGGCATCTCGCGCCAGACCGTATTGAATGCGTATGCGCAGCTGATGGCCGAAGGCTATCTGAGCGGCAGCGTCGGCAAAGGCACGTTTGTCAGCCAGCGGCTGCCGATCGCCGCGCCGGAACCGCGCGTAGCCGCCACTGAAAACAGCAGCGCGGCAGCCACGCTGCTGCGCCCGCTGTCCGAGCGCGGCTTGCACTTTGTCGATGCGATGGGACAGATGCGTTTTCATGAAGGCAAGACGCGCGCGTTCCGGCTCGGCATGCCGGGCCTCGACCTGTTTCCGTTCGATATCTGGGGCCGGCTCGAAGCGCGCTGCTGGCGTCGTGCCGGCGCTCAGATGGGCTATTCCGATCCGGCCGGTTATGCGCGCTTACGCGAGTTGCTGTGCGTCTACCTGCGTGCGTCGCGCGGCGTCAATTGCACGCCGCAGCAAATCGTCATCACGTCCGGCTCGCAACAGGCGCTGTTCCTGCTGTCGACGCTGCTGCTGGGGCCGGACGATGCGGCCTGGGTCGAGAATCCCGGCTACCGCGGCGCCAGCGCGCCGCTGCATGCGGGCCAGGCTCGGATTACGCCGGTGCCGGTCGATGCCGATGGCCTCAGCGTCGCCTACGGCTCTCGTCATTGCCCGGATGCAAAACTGATCGTCGTCACGCCATCGCACCAGTTGCCGCTGGGCGTGACGATGAGCCTGCAGCGGCGGTTGGAATTGCTGGCTTGGGCCGCAGCCAACCAGGCGTGGGTGATCGAGGACGATTACGACAGCGAATACCGCTACACCGGCCCGCCGCTGGCGTCGCTGCAGAGCCTGGACACCGCCGGTTGCGTACTCTATGTCGGCACGCTGTCGAAAGTGCTGTTTCCCGGCTTGCGGCTCGGCTATCTGGTGGCGCCGCTGCCGCTGGTCGAATCCATCGTCCAGGCCAAGGCGGTGATCGACCGCCATACCGCGATCGTGCCGCAGATGGTGCTGGCCGACTTCATCGCCGAAGGCCATTTCAACCGCCATATCAGGCGCACCCGGGACGCGTATGCGGAGCGGCGCACGGCGCTGCTGGCGGCGCTTGAGGCGGAACTGGCGGACCAGCTGGTATGCGGCCCGAGCGATGCCGGATTCGATGTTGCAGTGTATTTCAGGCAGCCGCACGATGAAGTCGCGATTGCGGCAGCGGCGCTGGCGCAAGGGATCGAAGTACGGCCGCTGTCGCACTACGCCAGTACGCTGGCCCACGCCGCGCCCGCGTACAGCCAGTCGCAAGGATTGCTGCTGGGTTTTGCGTCTATTCCGGTGGCTGAAATCATGCGCAGCGTCGGTGTCTTGCGGCAAGTTTTACAAGAGGCAAAAGAAGAACAAGAGGCAACGCACGGCGGCCAAGCGCCGATCAATCCCGTCTGAGCGGTTGCGCGTGGGAACGTTTTTCAAGCGCCGGATATCTAAGGAATACTTATGTACTCTTGATGGAGGTCATCATGGAAGTTGCAACCAAACGTTGGCAAGACGCAGGCAATCTGGTGCTTGGGGTGTGGCTGTTCATATCGCCGTGGGTGCTGAATTATGCGGCCGGCATGCCGGTTTCGGCGTGGAACGCGATCCTTGCAGGCATCGCAATTGTTGCACTGGCCGCGATTGCCATGTACATGCCAAGAGCATGGGAAGAAGGCAGCAATATGGCGCTGGGCGTATGGATGATCGTGTCGCCGTGGGTGCTCAAATTTGCTGCGGATAGGGCGGTGATGATGAACGCGGTGATCGTCGGCGTGCTGGTCACGGCGCTGGCTGCGTGGGCGATGATGCGTGACAAGGATATTGAAAAATGGCGGCATGATCATCATCATGCGGCTTCGTAATGCTGAGTAAGTCTGCTGCAATGCCGCCCGCTTGAAAAAGCGCGCGGCATTTTTTATCGTGCGTCACTGTGTGCCGGTTATGGCTTATGCGGGCGCAAGATCGGCGCCGCTCAAGGCATGATAAAAGAACGGCTATGATGCATTGAATCGCTGTACCTGGTTTTAAAAATTGCCGGGTATAGTGAAAAAACATACGTTATTCGCATGTAATATGAGCTGGTTTAAAAATACGAATGCCAGTATATTATCCCTGCCTGAGCCATTCATGTCGTTGATATCGGCTGCCTGCGTATGTTCGACTTCTTATTGCTAGCGCTTCCAGGGCCTGCCGGCGTACCGCCGCAGGTAGTGTTGTGGCGGCTCGCCCTGGCGCCAGAGTGAACGCTTATTCTTTGAACGGTTCGGTCTGTCCCGGCTTGCGCAGCATCTTGTTGACCTCGTCCCGATGGGCCTCCTCGCTTGAAATCATGTCGCGCGCGTATTCCTCGAGCCGCACGTCCTTGTCCTTGACCAGTGCCAGCAGCGCGTAGTAAGCCTTCAGCGCCTCGTTTTCGTGCTCCAGCGATTCGCGCAGGATGTCGCCGATGTCGTGCTTGTGGGATTCGAGCAACGGGCCGATGGCCAGCGACGGGTGACCGCCCATCCAAGTCACAAGCTCGCCCGCCTGCCGGGCATGCAGTAATCCTTCATCGGCATTTTTTTGCAGCCAGTCAACGATCGGGATGCGGTTAAAACCGTACACCATCAGCGCGTAATGCGTATAGCGCACCACGCCCGCCAGTTCCAGTTCCATGATGCGATTGAGGATTTTTAATACTTCATTCTGTTTCATCGGACGCTCCTTGCCTGTGATTTGCAAACGCATTTGAAAGACATTTTTTCGGATGGACAATTTCCGAAATAACGCCGCACCGTTTGATGTGGCGCAATCAACACACGATTTTTACAACCGGATTCAGCAGTCAAAAAAGATGGTCGCATCAATCAACAAGAGATTTGGAGGTGTTATTGCAAGGTTGCCAGGCAAAGAGTATGATCTTCTCAAATGATAATAATTCTCATTTGACGCTGAGGTAATCCGTCATATTTTGCACCAGGAGTTCGCCCGTGATACAGAAAACCAACGCCGTTCCATGCCATCAATTGGTAGTGGCAACCAGCTCCGCCGGTCACGTAACCACCTGCCTTGAATGTGGGCACGTTCATCTGAGTTTGCCCTCTCTGACACTGCGTTTTGACATGCATGTCTTTCGCGAAGTGGCAGACATGCTGCACGTTGCGCAGCAACGGTTCGAAAACGATCCGGTCCTGCAAGGGGCTGAAGCGGCGTCTGCGATGCCGCAAGCGGTACGGCATTAAAAAGAGGGAAACTCCATGTGCGAACACACTACAGGCGCCGCCAATGGCAATGCGGCAGCGCAGGCTGCGATGAAAAAGGCGGGATCGCGCCGGCGCCGGCTTTGGGAATTGCCCAGTCATGCATTCTGCCCTGTGATGGGGGTCTGTTTGCCCATCAATGCATTGCGCAGCCTGGTCGACAAGGCTTTGGGCGAGCCGGTGAAGGCCGACGATTATGAGCTGCATTGCTGCGTGATTGCCGAATGCAAGTCCCGCACGCCGATGGCAGAACGATTGCAGCGGGAACTGGACCGCCGTTACCAGAGCGCACAGCGTCAAGCTGCCCAAGCGAAGACTACCGATGCCCTCAGCCAATGGTGGTCGAGTTGTCAGCACGGCAATGAGATTGCTGGCGCGCTGTGGTCGGTACTGACCCATCCGCGCTGCGATGTCGCTCTGGAGGAGCGCGTATTGAGCAACATGCACATGATGCAACATCAGCTTGGTGCTGCCCATCGGGCCGACGTACAGCGGTTTGCGGCATTGATAGAAGAAAACGGCGTACTGACCCGTGAACTCGGCGCAGCGCAGCATCGCAGCACCCGCGTTATAACCGAAAAAAATATGTGCATCGAGCGTCAGGCCGCCGATCTGATGCAGTTGCGCGCCGCATTGATCGGCAAGGACACTGCGCTGATCAGCCTGCGCGAAGAGATTGCGACCTTGGAGGCGGGCTTCCCCGGCTTACGCACCCGCGTCGAACAGGCGCGCCACATCGAAGCGCAACTGGCGCGCATCCATGACCTGGAGCGACAACTGTTACGGGAACAGCAGCGGTCCCAGTCGCTGCAGGATAAGGTCGCGGATCTGACGGCGCTGCAGCCTGCATCTGCCGCCGGCAATCCCATGCAGGCAGAACAGAGATTGCACGCAGCTGACGGCCTGCGCGACAAATCCGTGCTGTGCGTCGGCGGGCGTCCCGGCATCGTGCCGATTTATCGGCAATTGATTGAACGCACCGGCGGCCACTTTCTGCATCACGACGGCGGCGAAGAAGAGAGCGCTGCCCGGCTCGATGCCAGCCTGGCAGCAGCCGACTTGGTGATCTGCCAGACAGGCTGCGTCAGTCACGGCGCTTACTGGCGGGTCAAGGATCACTGCAAGCGCACCGGCAAACGTTGCGTATTCGTCGAAAAACCGAGTGTCAGCAGCATGGCGCGCTGCCTCAAAGGCATCGAGCAATCGCTGCCCGAGTGCAACGACACCGCCGCCGAGACAATAAACCGGGAAGGCGTACGACAGGATTGACGAGACTGCCGAGGATACAAAAATAGCGTGGGCATGCCCGCCCTTGGATGGTATGCGGCGCGATGCTCCGCGTTTCCTTTCGTCTAATTTCGTAGCCGGAACAAACGCACGCATCGAAGCAGCTGAAATTGCCTCAGCAAATCCGCAGCGGAATTTGCCCAACTAAGATGCGGCATCGGTGTTAAACGTTGCCGCTGGAAACGGCTTCACTTTGGATTGCTGTAGCACGCGCACGCGTCGTTTCTTCAGCCAAATCAGCACGCCGGTAGCGCTCAGCAGCGCGACCATCAGACCCATGATCGAGATCAGAATACGCCCGGGCAAACCAAGGATGCGTCCCGAATGCAACGGAAATTGCGCTTGCAAAAAGGTGTCGCCCGCGCTGCCCGTACCCGGGACACTGCCGCCTGCCGGACTGCCATCCTTGCCGTCAAAGTACAGCCATGCGTTTCCCAGCCCTCCATTCCCGTGATCATTGCCGGGTGTAAAAAATCCGACACCGTAAAGGCCATAAGAGGGGGCATAAAACAAACCTCCGGCCGGCAAGTTCCAGTCGCGTTTTGCTGCCGCAATAGCGGCAATTTCCAGCGCGCGTTCACGGCTGATAAGCGGTTCGATCGGTTTGTCGATAGGCTGCGGCGCGCGGGTATCGATAGCATTCGGGCTGAGCGTTGAAAATTTTGCTACCAAAGGCCGCATCAATTGGGTTTCCAGGTTCATCGATACCGAGGTGACGGCCAGTATCAGCAACAATCCCCACACCCAGACGCCGCCGGAGCGGTGCAAGTCGAAATTCAATTTGTGTCCGCCTTGTTTCCAGCGAAACGCGAACGACTTGCGCCAGCTGCGCCACGATGGTCGGAATCAGCGTGTAGCGGATATTTTGCAGGAACAGGTACATCACCAAAAACACCAGCACGATCGCTTCGAGCAGGGTCTTGACCACTTCCTCGATCGAAATCTGGACGAACTTCGAAGTATCGTAAGGCACTACATACTTGACGCCGGGCGGGAAATATTTCGACAGCGCATCCATCTTCGCATGCACCGCCTTGGCAGTGCCGAGCGCGTTCGCGGTCGGCGACAATTGCACGCCGATCGCCGAAATCGGCTTGCCGTCGATGCGGGCCGAAGTCGCGTAGCTCTGGCCGCCGACTTCGATGCGCGCCACGTCGCGCAACCGCACCAGCGAACCGTCGGGATTGGCGCGCAGCACGATGGCGCCGAATTGCTCGACCGTCGACAACTGCCCGGAGACCACGATAGAAGCGGAAATCTGCTGCGAACCGGGGCTCGGCAAATCGCCCAGCGTGCCAGAGGCAACCTGCGCATTCTGGGCCTTGATTGCGGCCGAGACGTCGGCCGGAGTCAGTTTGTAGCCGACCAGTTTAGCCGGATCGATCCAGATCCGCATCGCGCGTTCGGTGCCGAACAGCTGTGCCTGGCCGACGCCCGGCACGCGCTTGATTTCATTCAAAATATTGCGCGACGCATAATCGCCCAGCGCCACCGGATCGAGCTTGCCGTCCTGCGACGCCAGCGTGATGAACAGCAGGAAGTTGCTGCGCGACTTGGTGACCTGCACGCCTTGCTGGGTAACCGCTTGCGGCAGCCGCGCTTCGACCCGTTTCAGGCGGTTTTGCACATCCACCGCAGCCAGGTCGGCATTGGTGCCGGTAGTAAAGGTCACCGTGATCTGCACCTGGCCGTTGGCCTGGCTCTGCGACTCGATGTATTGCAAGCCATCGGCGCCGTTCATTTCCTGTTCGATCAGGCTGGTGACGCTGTCGTCCAGGGTCTGCGCGGTGGCGCCCGGATACGCGGCGGTTACTACGATGGTGGGCGGAGCGATGCTTGGATATTGCGATATCGGCAATTGCGTGATGGCCAGAATCCCGGCCAGCATGATGAAGATCGCCAGCACCCATGCGAAGACCGGTCGGTCAATGAAAAATTTTCCCATTCCGTACTCCTTATTGCGCTTTTGCGGCTGGTGCAACTACGGGAGTATCTTTCTTCTGGGCGCTGTTTTGTTGCGCAGAAGGGGATGCGCCATCGGCAGTATTTGCAGCACTCGGGGCTTTCGGCTGCCACTGCACAACCTTCACGGCAGCGCCCGGCTTGACTTTTTGCAGCCCTTCGACGATCACCTGGTCGCCTGCCTGCAACCCTTCGTTGATGACCCACGCATTGCCCTGCGCGCCGCCGGTTTTGACCGGACGCACTGCCACTTTGCCGTCGGCGCCGACCACCATCACCGAAGCGCCGTCAGCACTGCGCGCGACCGCTTGCTGCGGCACGCTGATCGCTTGCTCGCGGATCGCCTGCTCCAGCCGGGCCCGCACATACATGCCGGGCAGCAGCGTGCGTTGCGGGTTCGGGAATTCGGCGCGCAAACTGACTGCGCCGGTGCTTTCATCCACGGCAAGGTCCGAAAACAACAATTTGCCCGGCAACGGATACACGCTGCCGTCTTCCATCAGCAGCGTCACCGCGGCCTTGCCCTGGCCGACGTTTTGCAATTGGCCGCTGGCCATCGCGCGCTGCAGTTGCAGCAGTTCGTTACTGGATTGGGTCAGGTTGACGTAAATCGGGTCGAGTTGCTGAATCGTTGCCAGCTGGGTCGCTTCGCCCTGGCCGACCAGCGCGCCTTCAGTCACCAGCGCGCGGCCGATGCGCCCGGAAATCGGTGCGGTCACCCGCGCATAACCGAGATTCAAACCCGCGGTGGTGCGCGCGGCCTTGGCCGATGCGACATCGGCGGCGGCCTGCTTCTGCGCCGCGTTCGCATCGTCATATTCCTGCTTGCTGATGGCATTGATTTCAACCAGCGGCTTGTAGCGTTGCAGCTTCATGCTCGCTTGCGACAGATTGGCCTCGGCTCTGGCCAGCACCGCTTGCGCGCTCTCGAAATTGGCTTGATACGTGGCCGGATCGATCCGAAACAGCACATCGCCGGCCTTGACTTCGCTGCCTTCGCGGAATTCGCGCTTGAGCACGATGCCGGCGGCGCGGGCGCGCACTTGCGCCACTCGCGTGGCTTCCAGCCGGCCCGGCAATTCGTTGCTGATGCTCAACCGCTGCGGCGTCACCGTCACGACTGACACTTCGGGCGGCGGCATGCCCGCACCCGGTGCCGCCCCGGCCTGGGGCTTTTCGCCGCAACCGGCAAAAATCGATAACACGGCAAGTGCGGCACCCAGGCGCGCAATACGTTGATGTGATGTCATGGAACTCTCATACGCTAATGGTTTGCAAACCAGTCGCCCTACCGAAGCGGCAGGCAGATGGACAAAAAATGTGGCTAAAAATGTGGCTAAAACAGACGCAGTTACAAACAGTAACCACAAAAACGCAACAACGGAAATTCCTGCAGGCACTTCGGCAAAGGGCAAACAAACCGACTCGCTGGCTGCCGGCCCGGAAGATTCTATAGAGGTTTTGCCACTATCGCTGCAGCGCCCCCGTATAAATCTTGCACTGGAACTGGTGCTATTATATATACATTCACGAATGTATGTTAATTCGAAGAATTATTGAATACTGGAGAAATGCGCGACAATTCCCCCTCTGCGCAATAAGGATATTTCAACATGGCAAGATGCACCAAGGAAAAAGCGCTTGAAACCCGCGAGCGCATTCTCGATGCGGCCGAAGACGTTTTTGATGCCCGCGGCGTATCGAAAACCTCGCTGGCCGATGTGGCGGCAGCCGCGGGTTTGACGCGCGGCGCGATTTACTGGCATTTCACCAACAAGGCCGATCTGTTCGAAGCGATGTGCCAGCGCGTCCGGCAGCCGATGCAAACCGTGATCGAAGCCACCGCCGACATCAACACCAGCGATCCGCTGGGCCAGTTGCACGCAGCGGGCATGTACGTGATGCGGCAAACGGTTGCAAACCCGCATCACCGCAAGGTATTCACGATCATGTTTCATAAATGTGAAATCGTCGATGCCGACGATCCGATCCTGATCCAGCGCCAGCAATGGCTGGATCACGGCCAGTTGAATTTGGAACGGATTCTGGCCAATGCGCAAGCCAGGGGCCAGGTGCCGGCCGATCTGGATCTGCGGCTGGCCGCCCTGATGCTGCATGTTACGTTCGACGGCTTGCTGCACCTGTGGCTGTTTGCACCGGAAAGCTTTGATTTGATCGCCGACGCCGAAAAAATTCTCGCGGCGTCAATCAACTGTTTGCGCAGCAACAGCGGCCTGCATTGCAGGCCCGGATGACGCGCCAGCGCTTCTCCCTTACACTGCACAGATGCCAAACACCCAGAACCCCACGCTCACCGTTGACCGCACCGACCGCGATAGCAGCGTGACGCTGCGTGCGTCCGGTGTCTGGCTGGTGCAAAAGATGGCGCAAAAAAAAGTCATGCGGGCACTGCAGCGTAGCGCCCAAAGCGTCAAATCGCTGCCGGCCGGCAGCGGCAGTAAAGAAGTGCACTGGGATCTGTCGCAGATTGTCCGGCTCGATCATATCGGCGCCCAGTTTTTCTGGAACCTGTGGGGTAAGACCCGCCCGCCCGGATTGACGCTGGCGCCCGGTCAGGAAAGCCTGTTTGAACGGCTGGCGCAGGCCGGCACCCCCGCATTGCCGGTGCCGCCGGCACAGCGGCTGGCGGCGCTGCTTGCGCTGGGCGACGCGCTGCTGGGCTTTTTCGAGCACATTCATGGTTTTATCGGATTAATCGGGCAATTGGTGCTGGATTTCGGCCAGTTCGCGCGCAATCCGGCGCGCGGCCCGTGGAAAGAAGTATCGGCCAATATCTTCCATATCGGCTTCCAGGCGCTCGGCATTACCGCGCTGGTCGGATTCCTGATCGGGGTGGTGCTGTCGTACCTGTCGGCGCAGCAATTGCACACTTTCGGCGGCGACATTTATCTGGTCAATATCCTGGGCATGAGCATCATCCGCGAACTCGGGCCGCTGCTGGCGGCGATCCTGGTGGCCGGGCGCTCCGGCTCGGCGATTACCGCCCAGCTGGGCGTGATGCGGGTCACTGAAGAACTCGATGCGATGCTGGTGATGGGTTTACCGCACGGTTTCCGGCTGGTAATGCCGAAAGTCATTGCGCTGGCGATTGCGATGCCGTTGCTGGTGATCTGGACCGATGCGATTGCGCTGATCGGCGGCATGACCGCTGCCCAGCTGCAACTGGGGATGTCGCCCAGCTATTTCCTGCAGTCGCTGCCGGGCGCGGTATCGCTGCCGAATTACTGGATCGGCCTCGGCAAGGGCGTGGTGTTCGGCAGCCTGATCGCGCTGGTATCGTGCCATTTCGGCCTGCGCATCAAACCCAATACCGAAAGCCTCGGGCATGGCACCACCACTTCGGTAGTCAGTGCGATTACAGTGGTGATCCTGGCCGACGCGGTGTTTGCGATCGTCTTCAGCGGGGTCGGTTACTGATGGCGGGCCCTATCATCGAACTGCAGAATATCTGCATGCGCTTCGAGCGCAATGTCATTCATCAAGACCTGAACCTGCGCGTTGACCAGGGCGAAATCGTATCGCTGGTAGGCGGCTCGGGTTCCGGCAAAACCACCGTATTGCGCCAGATGCTGGGCTTGCAGCGCCCCACCAGCGGCACCGTGCGGGTGTTCGGCGAAGACATCGCGCACGCCAGCGCGCAACAGATGCAGGCGCTGCGCCAGCGCTGGGGCGTGCTGTTCCAGCAGGGAGCGCTGTTTTCCGCGCTCACCGCGTTCGAGAATGTCGCGCAGCCGCTGCGCGAATTGCGCTATTTGCCGGAAGACCTGATCCGCGACACGGTGCTGCTGAAGCTGGGCATGGTCGAACTGAGCCCGCAGGATGCGCTCAAGATGCCGGCCGACCTGTCCGGCGGCATGGTCAAGCGGGTCGCGCTGGCGCGCGCGCTGGCGCTGGAACCGGAATTGCTGTTTCTGGACGAGCCGACCGCCGGGCTCGATCCGGACATGTCGGAAACCTTCGTGACCCTGATACGATCGCTGCATCAGGAACTCAAGCTGACGGTGGTGATGGTCACGCACGACCTCGATACGCTGCTCGCGCTGTCGAGCACCATTGCGGTGCTGGCAGACAAGCGCGTGATCATCAATGCGGCGCCGGCGGAAGTGATCGCCTTCGACCATCCGTTCATCAAGGATTTTTTCCTCGGCGCGCGCGGCCGCCGGGCACTGGAAGCACTGGATCAATAAAATGGGCAACCATTCTGGAAAATCATGGAAAATAAATCGCACGCGCTGCTGGCCGGCCTGTTTACCGTTGCGCTTCTGATTGCAGCGGTATTCTTCGCGCTCTGGTTCAACCGTGATCGGGTGGACCGGATACCGTATGAAATGGCAACTTCGCTACCGGTATCGGGCCTCAATCCGCAGGCCTCGGTACGGTATCGCGGGCTGGAAGTCGGCAAGGTCGACAGCATCGGCTTCAATCCGCAGAAAACCGGCGAAATCCTGGTGCGCATCAGCGTCGACCCGAGCACTCCGATCACGCATTCGACCTTCGGCACGCTCGGCTACCAGGGCGTGACCGGCATCGCCTATGTCCAGCTGGACGACGACGGCAGCAAACCGGCGCTGCTGCCGAGTAGCGAAAAGCGCCCGGCGCGCATCGAAATCCGGCCCAGCATTCTCGACAACATCCAAAACCGCAGCGCCGCGATCCTGCAGCAGACCGAAGCGCTGACCGCCAATTTCAATGCATTGCTGGCGCCGGCCAATCAGCAGAAAATCATCGCTGCGATCGACCAGATCGGCAGTGCGGCCACTGCGCTGGAAGCCTTACCGAAACAGCTGGAACCGGCCTTGGCGCAACTGCCGGCACTGGTCGGCAATGCGCAGCAAACCCTGACATCGATTTCGGCGCTGTCCCGGCAAGGCAGCGCGCTGGCTGCCGATCTGGCCAAAACCACCCGCCAACTGCAGGCTCCGGGCGGGCCGCTGGCCAAGCTCACCGACACCGCAGAGCACTACAGCGCGATTGCCGATAATATCGAGCGCGATGCGCTGCCCGCCATCAATGCGCTGACCAACGAAGCGCGCACCGTCATGCAGACTTTCAACCGCAGCCTCGGCAGGCTCGGCGAAAATCCGCAAAGCATTTTGCTCGGCACTCCCGATCTGCCGCCGGGTCCCGGCGAAGCGGGCTTCGAAGGCCGCTAAAAAAGCTCTGCGCAATACTTGAAAATATCGAAATATGGCCGGTATAT
>Ga0366805_1007_pt1 | contig 29402 bp, 27 predicted proteins | sample TotcelN113001L13_FD_207036 | JGI IMG/M metagenome (GOLD analysis project Ga0366805, IMG submission 207036) | Enriched cells from coal bed in the Powder River Basin, Montana, United States - Total cells N11 rep3 HSBNCT.N11.300.1.L13 ... | reverse complement strand
GCAAACCGAGCCCGCGTCCTTGCAGCGCGCGACTTACGGTGATGTTCAGCAAGTGCGCATCGTCCACCGACAGCATCATCAGGAAGTACCCGTTCAATACGCCGTGGGTGTCGCGCAGTATCCACGTCTCGTAGCCGCTATTGATCGAATCGAGAAAATTCCCGCGGGTCCAGGGAAAAGGATAAAGATCGTTTTCCAGCCGTAGTACGTCATCCAGATCGGACGGGCGCATCTTGTAAAAATGCAGGCGGAACGCGGGTTGCGGCTCCAGCCTCGTGAATGGGCTGGGCACCGAGCTCATGCCGCCTCCCTTGCCGCCTTTTCCAGCCGCTCGATCGTGGTAAGCGCAACCTTGTTACGCAAATAGATCGGTTCGGCATCGCGCGCAGGAACGCCTCCGTCACGTGCCAGGGCGTGCGCCGCGAGTCGGGCAACTTGCGCAGCATGCGGTACCAGATCATCCATGTCGCAGCGTGTCCAGTCATGCTGCGAAAACGCCTGTTCATAGGCGCGCAAGCCGTTGCCACAAACGTGTGCCGCTCCAACCGGCGCCACGGCGTCGGCAGAGGACAGCATCGGCGGCATGACGATCTGCCATTCATCGCTAACAAAACGATACTGCGCCCAATACACTTCGCCCATGCGCGCGTCCAGCACGCTGAGCACGTTCTCGGCACGCGTATGTTCACGGCAACGTTGCGCCATTGCCAGCAAGGTTCCGACTGGCACGACGGGAAGCCGCGCCCCAAATGCCAGCCCTTGCGTAATCCCGCATGCCGTACGGACCCCGGTGAACGAGCCGGGACCCGCGCCGAACGCGACCGCGTCACACTGCGACAACGACACGCCGGCCGTCGCCAGCAAACGTTGCGCCATCGGAAGAATGATTTGCGAATGCGTGACTGCGCCGGACGCCTGATCGGAGGTCAGCACGCCCTCATGCAGCAGCGCGACCGATGCAAGTTCAGCGGAAGTTTCGATGGCGAGCATGGTGGACATGCCGCGTATTTTACCGTGCTCTTCGGAAAAACGTCTGGACGTAAAGGCGACACGGGGCAATGTCGTATAGTTGCGCGGAACCGGTAAAATAGCGTCATGTCCAGTCTCGTCTTGAAGCAGGAAAACCTGCACGGCCTCACCGAGCGCATCGGCGACGAAACCTGGGTCGTCGCATGCCTGTGCGCGGCGTGGTGCGATGTTTGCACGCAGTACCATCCCGGTTTTGATCAGATCGCCGCGCGTCATCCCAACGCGCTTTTTTTATGGATCGATATCGAGGACTGCGCCGAGCTGGTCGGCGACTTTGATGTCGAAAATTTCCCGACCTTGCTGATCCAGCGCGGTGACGATGTGATGTTCTACGGCACCACGCTACCCGATCCGCTGATAGCGCAGCGTCTCCTGACGGCGCACGTGGAGCAGTCCGACGCGCGCCGCGCCGAATCCCGGAAGAATGCGGAGCGCCAACACTGGAGCGCAGAACGGAACCTGCGCGTCGCCCTCAAGGCGATACGCTGACGCAGACATTAGGCGTCTCGCTGAACTGACGGACGAAAAAAAATCCCCGACGCATCGGGGATCTTTTATTTGTTCTGACTCAGCTTAGATGGGCTGAATGTTCGAGGCTTGCTTACCCTTGGGGCCAGCCGTCACTTCAAAAGAAACGCGTTGGTTCTCTTGCAGGGACTTGAAGCCGTTCGATTGAATAGCCGAGAAGTGCGCAAACAAATCTTCGCCACCTTCATCAGGGGTGATGAAGCCGAAACCTTTTGCGTCGTTAAACCATTTTACGATACCAGTTGCCATGTTAATTCCTAATTTCAGTTAATTGGGCTTTCGCCCGTTGGATCGTTTCAACCAAGACAGGAATGACAGACTAACTGCACCACAAGCTCGAATCTCCACTCGTCCGATTATACCCGGATAAAAAAAGAATAAAACCTATTTTTCGCGTTTGCTGCAGAAATTTCTATTAATTCACCAATCATTACTGTTCAGCAATATTTGCTCACCGGGATGCGCCGCTGGCTGCCGGCTCGACTGTCTTCGCTGCTTTCGCGGCTTCGGCCGCCCGCTGCCGTTCGCGCTGCGCTTTCTTCTTGGCGACCTCTTTTTGCCGTGCTTGCGCGTCGGCGACTTTTTTACTGTATCGGGCGACGTTCTCTGCGCGGTCCTTTGCATCCTGTGCCGCATGCGCCTGCCGCGCGCGTTCACGGGCCGCGTGGTCGGCTCGTTTTTGGGCCGCAGTGTCGGCACGCTTTTGTCGCTGCGTCTCCCTGTTCGCCGCTTCACGTTGGTCGGTGAGGGACTTGTCGCGCAACACTTCGTCATGCCGCGTCGCCTGCTGTTGCCGTTGCGCCGCATCGGCTTCGCTTTGCGCCGCTTTTTCTGCAAGTTTGCGATCGCGCTCAATCACTTTCGCCTTGCGGATGTAGGCGTTTGCCTCGACTTCGATCGTCCGTACCGCGGCCAGATCCTGGCGCCGGCGTTCCGCAACCTTATCCAGGCACGCGGTCGTAAAGAATTTTGGATAACAGGCGCGCTGTTCGCGTTGGTATCGTGCCTCGATCGCGGCACGTGCCTGCTCGACATCTTTCAATGCGCTGCTCGCCGTCTCTGCCGACTGGATCGAATCGGCCGGGTGGCGCGCGAGCAAGGGCTCGACCGAATATTGCGCGCTGTCCGCGGCCGCACTGGAATCTTCAGCCTGGGCGCCTGCGCAGGAGACGAGCAACGTAGCGGCAAGCGCCGCCAGCATCATGCGAGAAAAAATCATCGTAAAGTGTATGGTCATAAGGGTTCAGTCCATCTGCCACGATGCACCGTCTGCATAGCGGCGACCCAGTTCAACGTAGGTGAGCGACTGCATCTCGGCCAAGCGCGACATGGCGCGCTGAAATTCCATCAACAGCGGGCCCGCGGTATACAACGCATCGACCGCGACCGCCGCCGACATCAACAGCTTGGTCCGCTGATCGTACAGCACGTCAATCAGCCAGATAAACCGCCGGGCCTCCGGCGCCATCTCGGCCGACATCGCAGGCACGTCGGACAGAATCACTGTGTGGAAACGGCTGGCAATTTCCAGATAGTCATTTTGCGAACGGGGTCCGCCACACAGCGTGGCGAAGTCGAACCATATCACACCGCCGGCGCGCCGGATGGCCCTGATCGTACGTCCTTCAATGGCGAGACGAGGATCCTCGTCCGTCGCTTCCGCGATGCGTGCAAAGGCAGCGGAAAGCGTGCGATTGGCAGCTTCGCCCGCCGGGGTCAGATAGAAATCGACCTGGGCCAGCGCGCGCTGGCGGTAGTCCGTTCCCCCATCCACGCGCATGACTTGGAGCTTCTCTTTCAGCAACTCGATGGCCGGCAACAGGCGGTCGCGGTGCAGCCCGTCCGGATAAAGATCATCAGGATGAAAATTGGACGTCATGACAAACGATACGTTGCGTGCGAACAGGGGCTTGAGCAGGTTATAAAGAATCATTGCGTCGGCGACGTCGGTGATGTGGAACTCGTCGAAGCAGATCAAGCGATACCTGCGCGCCAGCCGCGCCGCGACTTCCTGCAGTGGATCGGCAATGTTCTTCAATTCATCCAGTTCGCGATGCACACTGCGCATGAATTCGTGAAAATGCACGCGGGTCCTGTGCTCGACCGGGACCACCGAATAAAAGCTATCCATCAGGAAGGATTTTCCCCTGCCCACGCCGCCCCACATGTAGAGGCCGCGCGGCGTTCGGGGCTGCACAATGAACCGCATCCAGCGGGTGCGCTGCTGTTCGTAGGCGAGCCATTGCGCATACAGATGCTGCAATGCCTCAATTGCCTGGCGCTGTGCCTCGTCGGGCTGGAATTCACGCTCCAGCAATGCGTGCTGATAAGCGTCGCGAACATTCATACACGGATCGCTGTGAAAAGGCGGATGGCCACAGACACCTTGTTGGCTGGATAATCAAAAAAGGCGAGCGCAACCCGCCCGCTTGGTCTCGAACATGCGTCGCCTACAGCGGATTCATGCTGACTGCAATCCATGCAGGATAAAACCCGTCAGCCGTCAGCGGAAAACCCGAGCCAAGTCCGACGTCCGACGCCGACGTTGCCGCGGCCGGCACCCATACCGAATCCAAAGCCCGAACCGGTCGGCTGTTCATATGGCGGCAGGATCAACTCTGAACTGCGATAGCCCGGCTTCATGCACAGAATCCGCAGGTTGCCATCTGCACGACCGATGTCGATTGCTGCCGGCGTCTCGATGTCCCAGGATGCATGCCGGTGACTGACCGTGCAGCGCGCGCCGTCGAGCGCCTGGCCGTTACTCTGCGTTGCGATGGCGACGCGCCCGTCGTCCGCATCGGTGGTCGCGCATCCCGCAATCAGCAGCGCGATCGAAAGCGACGCAAGACCTGGCATTCGCATGCGAACCTCTAAACATTTAGCGCGCGGCCGTCCACTGCCAGCGCCGCTTCCTTTACCGCCTCGGATAGCGAAGGATGGGCGTGGCAGATGCGCGCGATATCTTCGGACGATGCACGGAATGCCATGGCAACGACGGCCTCGCTGATCAGTTCGGATGCCGTTGTGCCAATAATATGCACGCCAAGAATTTCGTCCGTCTTGGCGTCGGCAAGAAACTTCACGAAGCCGGTTGTATCACCCAGCGCACGCGCGCGGCCGTTGGCAAGAAAGGGAAAGGAGCCCGCACGGTAGGCGACGTTGGCGGCCTTCAATTGCTCCTCCGTCTTGCCCACCCAGGCAATTTCCGGAGCGGTATAAATCACCCACGGAATCGTATTGAAATCCACATGCCCGTGCTGGCCAGCGATCCGTTCGGCAACCGCGACACCTTCTTCCTCGCCTTTGTGGGCAAGCATTGGTCCGCGCACGACATCGCCGATGGCCCATACGTTTGGCAGATTGGCCTTGCAGTCGCCGTCCACATCAACGAAACCGCGTTCATCCAGCCTGAGACCGAGCGCGTCACCATTCAGGCCTGCGGTGTTGGGCAGGCGGCCGATCGAAACGATCAGCTTATCGAAGACCTCTTTCTGCGAGACGCCCTTGTCATCAACATAGTTAACCGTCACATCGTTTTTGCCAACCGCAATCTCACCGATCTTGACGCCCAGATGGATCGCCAGCCCCTGCTTGGCAAACTGCTTGTGCGCCTCCTTCGCCACTTGCTGGTCGACGGTGCCGAGGAAGGTAGGCAGCGCCTCCAGCACAGTGACGTCGGCGCCCAGGCGACGCCACACGCTTCCCATTTCCACGCCGATCACGCCCGCGCCGATCACCCCAAGCCGCTTTGGCACTTGCGCGAGCGCCAATGCGCCGGTGTTCGACAGGATCATCTGCTCGTCGAACGGCGCCGAAGGCAGCGCGCGCGGCGTGGATCCGGTTGCCACGATCACGTGCTTCGCGCTAATCGCGTCCTCGCCTGGGCCGGACACGGCAACTTCGTAACGCTGGTCAAGTTTCTTCGAGAAGGCACCGCGTCCGTGAAAGAAGGTGACCTTGTTTTTCTTGAACAGATACAGGATGCCGTCATTGTTCTGCTTGACGACATTTTGCTTGCGAGCCTGCATCTGCCCGACATCCAGCGTCAGGCCTTTTACGCCAATGCCGTGCTCGGCAAACGCGTGCCCGGCATGTTCGAAGTTCTCGGAGGATTGCAACAAGGCCTTTGACGGGATGCAACCGACATTGGTACAGGTGCCGCCGGGCGCGGGGCCGCCCTGTTCATTTTTCCAGTCATCGATACAGGCCACCGTCATGCCCAGCTGCGCGGCGCGGATCGCGGCGACATACCCTGCGGGTCCGGCGCCGATTACAACCACATCGAATTCTTTTGCCATCGGAGTTCCTTTTCAGCGGCATTCGCATTCCCGCGCGCCGCCTTTCGTTCGGTTACAGGTCCAGCAGCATACGCGCTGGATCTTCCAGTGCTTCCTTCATCGCGACCAGCCCCAGCACCGCCTCGCGACCATCGATAATGCGGTGATCGTAGGAAAGCGCCAGATAATTGATCGGCCTGATCACAATCTGTCCGTTTTCCACGACCGGCCGCTCTTTCGTGGCGTGGACGCCGAGGATCGCGGATTGTGGCGGATTGATGATTGGCGTCGACAACATCGAGCCAAAAATGCCGCCATTGGAAATCGAGAAGGTGCCGCCGGTCAGATCATCCAGCGTCAGTTTGCCGTCCTTTACCTTGCTGCCGAATTCGCCGATTTTCTTTTCGATCTCCGCAATCGTCATCTGGTCGGCGTCGCGCAAAATCGGAACGACCAGCCCGCGCGGAGAGCCAACCGCGATCCCGATATCGAAGTAACCGTGATAAACGATGTCGTTGCCATCGACGGACGCGTTGATGATGGGATATTTCTTCAATGCCGCTACGGCAGCCTTTACGAAAAACGACATGAAGCCGAGCTTGACGCCATGCTCCTTCTCGAACTTGTCCTTATATCGGGTGCGCAGCTCGATGACCGGCTGCATGTTGACCTCGTTAAAGGTGGTCAGAATGGCGTTATTCGCTTGCGACTGCAGCAGGCGTTCCGCGATGCGGGCGCGCAGCCGGCTCATCGGGACGCGTTCTTCAGGACGGTTTCGCAGCCACTCCCCCACCGGTGTCTCGACCTGCTGCAACGCCGGCTGGGGCGGCTGCGCTGCGGGCGCTGCAGTGACCGGCCTGTCCAGGTGAGAGATCACATCGCCCTTGGTCACACGGCCGTCCTTGCCAGTGCCGCTCACATCGCTGGTCGACAGTTTGTTTTCGGCCAGCATCTTGGCAGCGGCCGGCATCGCAATGTTGCTTGCTGGCCCGGCGTTTCCGGTCGGTGGCGTGGCGGGCGCCGCGGGCGGCGCGGCTTTCGGCGCGGGCGCCGGCACATCCTGAGCAGGTGCCGATGTGCCGGTGGTGCCGGCTGCAGCGGACGCCGTCGTATCGATCAGCGCAATGACGTCATCGGCCTTTACCGTGCTGTTGTCCTGGCGCAGAATCTGCGTGATGACGCCCGAAACCGGCGCTGGCAGTTCGAGTACGACCTTGTCGGTTTCAACGTCGATCAGGTTCTCGTCCCGCGTGACCGCATCACCGACCTTCTTGTGCCATTGCAAAAGCGTGGCCTCGGCCACGGACTCTGACAGCTGCGGGACTTTGACTTCGATGATTGCCATGTAACTCTCCGTTTCGGTTTGTTCTTGCAGCACGCCGGCAACCGGCATGTCGCTGGGGGTCTTATTTGGTCTGCACGAAACCCTTGAGCTTCGTAAAGGCGGCGTCGATCAACGCTTTTTGCTGCGCATAGTGTTTGTCGTAATAGCCAACCGCCGGCGAAGCGCTGGCAGGACGTCCGGCATACGCAAGCTTCTGTCCTTCCGTCATGTTTTCCAGGATGTTGTGCTGGATGTAAAACCACGCGCCCTGATTTTGCGGCTCGTCCTGCACCCACACAATTTCGGTCAATGCCGGGAATTTTTTCAGTTCGCCGGCAAAGTTCTTGTGCGGAAAAGGATAGAGCTGCTCGACGCGAACAATGGCGACGTCCGGCTGATTGCGCTCCTTGCGCGCATTCACCAGATCGTAATAAATCCGGCCGGAACAGGCGATCAGGCGTTTGACTTTCCTGGCGTCGACCGCTTCGTCCAGCTCCCCGATCACGGTTTGGAACGAGCCCTTGGCCAGGTCGTTCAACGGCGAGCCTGCATCCTTGTGACGCAGTAAAGACTTGGGAGTGAGAATGACCAGAGGCTTGCGGAAAAGCCGGATCATCTGCCGGCGCAGCACGTGGAAAATCTGCGCCGCCGTAGTCGGCTGGACTACTTGCATATTGTTGTCTGCGCATAGCTGCAGAAACCGCTCAAGACGCGCCGAGGAATGTTCCGGGCCCTGCCCTTCGTAACCGTGCGGCAGCATCATCACCAGCCCGGACACGCGGCCCCATTTCACCTCGCCAGAACTGATGAACTGATCGATCACGACCTGCGCTCCATTGGCGAAGTCGCCAAACTGCGCTTCCCAGATCACCAGCGTATTGGGATCGGCAGTGGAATATCCATATTCGAACGCGAGAACGGCTTCCTCCGACAATACGGAGTCGATCACGCGGAACCATGCCTGCTGATCCGAGACATTTTGCAGCGGCGCATAGGTTCCGGCATCCCAGCGCTCGCGATTCTGGTCATGCAGCACGGCATGGCGATGCACGAAGGTTCCGCGGCCCGAGTCCTGCCCGGTCAGACGCACGGCATAGCCTGAGCTGAGCAGCGACGCATAGGCAAGGTGTTCACCCATGCCCCAGTCCAGGTTCATTTCGCCACGGCCCATCGCCGCCCGATCGGCAAGCACCTTTTCCACCAGCGGATGCAGCTTGAAGTTATCCGGAATCGAGGTAATCCGGCCGGCCAGCCGCTTCAGTTCCGCCAGCGGCACCGCGGTATCGGCCGCGTCGGTCCACTTGCGGTTGAGGAAGGGCAGCCAGTCCACCGCATACTTGCTCTTGTAATTGGAGATGACCGGATCGACGGTGTGCTTGCCGGCATCCATCGCATCGCGAAACGCTTTCACCATTTCTTCGCCCTGCTCCGGCTCGATCACGCCTTGCGCGGCGAGTTTGTCGGCATACAGCTTGCGGGTGCCTGGATGCTGCGCGATCTTCTTGTACATCAGCGGCTGGGTCAGCGCGGGCGTGTCCTGCTCGTTATGTCCCAGCTTGCGGTAGCAGACGATGTCCACCACGATATCCTTGCGGAACTCAAGCCGGTAATCGAGCGCGATCTGGGCTGCAAACACCACCGCTTCGGGGTCGTCGCCGTTGACGTGCAGGACCGGCGCCTCAATCATCTTGGCGACGTCGGTGCAATACAGCGTCGAGCGCGAATCGCGCGGATCGGAGGTCGTGAAACCAATCTGGTTGTTGATGATGATGTGGACCGTCCCGCCGGTGCCATAGCCGCGCGTCTGCGCCAGATTGAGGGTCTCCATCACGACCCCCTGTCCCGCAAATGCGGCATCGCCGTGGATCAGCACCGGCAGCACCTGCTGCGACGGGTCGTTGCTGGCGTCGTTGTTGCCGCGGCGCTCGATGCGGGCACGAACCGAGCCCTCAACGACCGGATTCACAATTTCCAGGTGCGATGGATTAAAGGCAAGCGACAAATGCACGGGGCCACCCGGCGTGCTGATGTCCGAGGAGAATCCCTGGTGGTATTTAACATCGCCCGACGGCAAGTCCTCGGCATGGCGGCCTTCAAATTCCGCGAACAATTCCTGCGGTGTCTTGCCAAGGATATTGACCAGGACATTGAGGCGACCGCGATGCGCCATGCCGAGCACGATCTCCTGCACGCCTTTCTCGCCACTGCGCTGCACGACCTCGTCGAGCGCCGCGATGAAGCTTTCGCTGCCTTCCAGCGAAAAGCGTTTTTGCCCTACATATTTGGTGTGGAGATAACGCTCCAGGCCCTCGGCAGCCGTCAGCCGTTCCAGAATATGCTTTTTCTTTTCAGAGGAAAACGTCGGCGTGGAACGAATGGACTCGAGTTTTTCCTGCAGCCAGGCCTTGGGTACCGGATCACTGATGTACATGAACTCCGGCCCGACGGAGCGGCAGTAGGTGTCGCGCAATGCATTGAGCAGGTCACGCAGCGATGAGGTCTCGCCGCCGAAATAAGTGTTGCTGATATTAAACACGAGATCCATGTCCGCATCGGTAAAGCCGTAAAAATTCGGCTCGAGTTGCGGGATGGAGGGTCGGCCCTGGCGCTGCAAGGGATCGAGGTTTGCCCAATTGTTGCCGAGCACGCGATAGGCGGCGATCAGCTGCGTGACGGCGACGCGCTTGCGTCCCATCTCGATGTCCTCGGTGGGGGTGAGCATGCGTGCCGGGCCGCGCTTGGCGCGTTCGGCAAACGAGGCGATCACCGAAGCATGGCCCACATCCGGTTTGGGCGAGCCGTCGACGGCGGGCACGTGCTGCATGGCGTCAAAGTAGGCGCGCCAGTTGTCGGGAACGGAACCGGGATTATCGAGATACGCCTCGTACAGATCTTCTATGTACGGCGCGTTTCCTCCAAACAGATACGAGTTGGAGAATGACTGCTGCATCATCTGGCTCACCTTTCTTCGCGTTTCGCGAGATTAGCGGGTTGAATAACCTTCCGCGACACGGCCTGACCGGTTAGCGGATTGCACCTCAAGTTGTGGGGAAGGACGTCGTCTATAGCGCAACATTCATGGTGAAAAACGAGAATAGCACAACCGCAAAATCGCATTCGGCGAATAAAAAAAACGGACCGCAACGGTCCGTTTTTTCGTTTCGCCTCAACCGCGCTTGGCGATTTCTGCGACCTTGCGCGCCGGCGCGCCGATATAGAGCTGGCGCGGACGTCCGATCTTTTGCTCCGGATCGGAAATCATCTCGTTCCATTGTGCCACCCAGCCAACCGTCCGCGCCATGGCGAAAATGCCGGTGAACAGCGAGACCGGAATGCCAAGCGCGGACTGCACGATACCTGAGTAAAAGTCGACGTTCGGGTAGAGCTTGCGCGAGACGAAATATTCATCCTCCAGCGCGATGCGTTCCAGCTCCATCGCGAGCTTGAACAACGGATCGTCGTGCAGCCCCAGCTCGTTCAGCACTTCGTGGCAGGTTTCGCGCATCAGCTTGGCGCGCGGGTCGAAGTTCTTATAGACACGGTGGCCAAAACCCATCAGCTTGACGCCCGAGTTCTTGTCTTTCACCTTGGCGATGAATTCGGGGATCTTGTCCGGCGTACCGATTTCCTTCAGCATGTTCAGTGCAGCTTCATTCGCGCCGCCGTGCGCCGGGCCCCAAAGGCAGGCGATACCGGCTGCGATGCAGGCAAACGGATTGGACCCGGACGAACCCGAAAGACGCACGGTCGAGGTCGATGCATTCTGCTCGTGATCAGCGTGCAAAATCAGAATACGGTCAAGCGCGCGCACGAGCACGTCGTTGATTTTGTATTCCTCGCTCGGCGTCGAAAACATCATGTGCATGAAGTTTGCGCTGTACGAAAGGTCATTGCGCGGATAAACGAACGGCTGCCCGATCGAATACTTGTAGGACATGGCTACCAGCGTCGGCATTTTTGCGATCAGGCGGATCGCCGACACTTCGCGGTGATGGGGATCGTTGATATCCAGCGAGTCGTGATAAAAGGATGCCAGTGCACCAACCGTGCCGACCAGGACCGACATCGGATGCGCATCGCGACGGAACCCGCGGAAAAAGAACTGCATCTGTTCGTGCAGCATCGTGTGGTTGGAGACCGTCTTGACGAACTCTTTCTTCTGCGAAGCGGTCGGCAGTTCTCCCTTCAACAGCAAGTAACTCGTTTCGAGGAAATCGCACTTCACCGCCAATTGCTCGATCGGATAGCCGCGATACAGCAATTCGCCCTTGTCACCGTCGATGTAGGTAATTGTCGAATCACAGGAAGCGGTCGACATGAAACCGGGATCGTAGGTGAATTTGCCGCTGGCACCGTAGAGTTTGCGGATGTCGATCACGTCGGGCCCGATGGTTCCCTTGTAGATCGGCAGCTCCACCGATGGCGAACCGTCGGAAAACGACAGCGTGGCTTTGGTGTCAGATTGAGAGTGAGGCATGGCTCTTCCTTTTAAATAGCAAGGGGTGAGTCGATTTAAGGATAAATCGCAAATTAAAAATCAAACCGTTGCGCCTTCATACTGCGCGTATCTTTTCCAGCAACGCCCGCACATGAGGCCGGTCGCCAGCGCCTTCCAGCTCGTTGCGTGCCAGCAGCACATCCAGCAAATCGCTGTCCGACAAATCCATCAGCGTCGAAAAGGCATCAACCTCGTCGTCGGTCAGCACGTTTTCATACCGGTCGAGAAACCGCGTCAGGATCAAATCGTTTTCCAACAGGCCACGTCGGCTGCGCCATCGCAACCGTGCGCGCTTTACCGGATCAGCTTGGTGAGTGAGGGACATGGATTCTTGAACCTGTTTCGCACATTCCACGTCGCATTCCTGAGGAGGACGGCGAGGCGAAATACCACCTGCGCCACAATCAGTTACCACTTCCTAAACCGTCCGCCGCACCATCAGGTCCTTGATCTTGCCGATGGCGCGCGTAGGGTTCAGGTTCTTCGGACAAACATCCACACAGTTCATAATTGTATGGCATCGGAACAACCGGTACGGATCTTCCAGATTGTCCAACCGCTCGTTGGTTGCATGATCACGACTGTCCGCGATGAAGCGGTAGGCCTGCAGCAAGCCGGCAGGACCGACGAATTTATCCGGATTCCACCAGAACGACGGGCAGGACGTCGAGCAGCATGCGCACAGGATGCATTCGTACAGCCCGTTCAGCTCGTCGCGTTCCGCCGGCGTCTGCAGGCGTTCTTTCTCAGGCGGAATTGTATCGTTAATCAGGTAAGGCTTGATGGAATGGTATTGCTTGAAGAACTGCGTCATGTCCACAATCAGGTCGCGCACCACCGGCAAACCGGGGAGCGGACGCAGCACGATCGGTTCAGTCAGTTCATTCAAGTTGGTGGTGCAGGCCAGACCGTTCTTGCCGTTAATGTTCATCGCATCCGAACCGCACACGCCTTCGCGACACGATCTGCGCAGCGCAAGCGAATCGTCCACCTCAGCCTTGATACGCAATAACGCATCCAGCAACATCTTGTCGTGCGGATGCAGTTCGACCGTGACATCCTGCATGTAGGGCTTGGCGTCCTGGTCCGGATCGTAGCGATAAATCTGAAGTCTGATTGTGCGTGCCATCTTGTTCGACCCTAGAACGTACGTGGTTTCGGCTTGAAACTGGCGACCGTCAGCGGTTGCGTCACGACCGGTTTGTATTCAAGGCGGTTGCCATCCGAAAAGTACAGTGAATGCTTGAGCCAGTTCTCGTCGTCGCGCTTCTCGTAGTCTCGGTGCGCGTGCGCGCCGCGTGATTCCTTACGCGCCGCTGCCGCTGTCATTGTGGCCTTGGCGGTCTCGATCAGGTTATCGAGTTCGAGCGCTTCGATGCGCGCCGTATTGAAAACGCGCGATTTATCCTTGAACGAGACATGCTTGCGACGTTCGTCCAGCTCCATGATCTTTTTGAAACCGGTCTGCAGCAGTTCGTCGGTGCGGAACACGCCGCAATACTGCTGCATTGTCGCGCGGATATCCGTTGCCACATCCTGCACACGTTCCGAGCCGGTACTGTTCTCGAGGTGGGCTAGGCGCGACAAGGCCAAATCCGCGGCATCGGCGGGCAGCGGGATATGCTCGCGCTTCTGCAAATGACTGCGCACGATATGGTCGCCTGCGGCCTTGCCGAAGACCAGCAGGTCCAGTAGCGAATTGGTTCCCAGACGGTTCGCGCCGTGCACCGAAACGCACGCGCATTCGCCGATTGCATACAGGCCGTTGACGATGGAATTCGGATTGCCATTACGCGGCGTCACGACCTGCCCATGAATATTGGTGGGGATGCCACCCATCTGATAGTGGATCGTCGGCACCACCGGAATTGGCTCGCGCGTGGCATCGACGTTGGCGAACTTGTGCGCAATTTCCAGAATCGATGGCAAGCGTTTCTTGATCGTATCGGCGCCAATGTGGCGCAGGTCCAGCAGGACGTGATCCTTGTGCGGGCCGCAGCCACGGCCTTCCTTGATCTCCTGGTCCATCGAACGCGAGACGAAGTCGCGCGGCGCGAGATCCTTCAACGTGGGCGCATAGCGCTCCATAAAGCGCTCGCCCTCGCTGTTGACGAGAATGCCGCCCTCGCCGCGCACGCCCTCGGTAATCAGTACGCCGGCACCGGCCACGCCCGTCGGATGAAACTGCCAGAATTCCATGTCTTCCAGCGGCAGGCCTGCGCGCGCGGCCATCCCCATGCCGTCGCCGGTATTGATGAACGCATTGGTCGACGCCGCCCAGATGCGTCCCGCGCCACCCGTGGCCAGTACAGTCGTCTTGGCCTGCAGGATCATGACATCACCGGTTTCCATCTCCAGCGCCACCACGCCGATCACGTCGCCATCGGCATCACGCATCAGGTCGATCGCCATCCATTCGACGAAGAAATGCGTGCGCGCCTGCACATTGCGCTGATACAAGGTGTGCAGCATCGCATGACCGGTGCGGTCCGCCGCCGCGCACGCGCGCTGCACCGGTTTTTCACCGAAATTGGCCGTATGGCCGCCGAACGGGCGCTGATAAATCGAGCCGTCGGGGTTACGGTCGAACGGCATGCCGAAATGTTCGAGCTCGTAGACGACCTTCGGCGCTTCGCGGCACATGAATTCGATCGCGTCCTGGTCGCCCAGGTAGTCGGAGCCCTTGATGGTGTCGAACATGTGCCAATACCAGTTGTCCTCGGCCATGTTGCCAAGCGACGCGCCGATGCCGCCTTGCGCCGCGACTGTGTGAGAGCGCGTGGGAAACACCTTGGACAGGACGGCGACGTTCAGCCCCGTCTGCGCCAATTGCAAGGACGCACGCATCCCGGACCCGCCGGCGCCGACAATGATGGCGTCGAAATGGCGAACCGGAATGCTCGATTTGATGGCTGCCAAATTACATCCCCCAAAGAATCTGTATCGTCCAGCCGGCACAGGCGACCAGCCAGAAAATCGTCAATACCTGCAGCAGCAATCGCAACCCGAGCAGCTTGATGTAATCCATCCAGATGTTTCGCATGCCAACCCATGCGTGATAAAACAGACCCACCAGTGTGGCGAAACTCAGCAGCCTGAACCACTGCTGCGCAAACAGTCCGGCCCAGCCTTCATAACCAATATCGCCCGATAGCAGGAAAGCGATCAGCAACACAAACGTATAAACCAGCATGAGCACAGCCGTTGCGCGTTGCGCCAGCCAGTCGAAAAGGCCGTAATGCGCGCCAACCACCATGCGGTGATGCCCGATATTGTCGTTTGCCATCAGAACGCTCCCGATAGTTTCAGGCCCACCAAAGCCGTGAGCGTCAAGCTCACCGACAACACCAGAATGCCGCTCTGCTTGGACGTCGGCTTCTCGAGCCCCATATGCATATCCATCAGCAAATGCCGCACGCCGGCGCACAGGTGATGCAGGTACGCCCAGACCAGGGCAAGCAGCAGCAGCCTGACAAACCAGTGAGAGGTCACGCCTTTGAAATACTCGAACGCGATCTCAGAATAAAGGCTCTGCTGCAGCAGCCACAGCATGGCAGGCAACGAGAGGAAAAGCAGCGCGCCGCTGATCCGGTGCAGAATCGATACGATGCTGCCGATCGGGAACCGGTACCGCGTCAGGTCGACCAGACCGATATTGCGAAACTGGCGTTTGCTGTTTTTGACTGACTCGGACATGTGCAGTGCTTTCAGGGTTACGTCAAAATATTTCGTGATTTTACCGCTTCGGGCCAGATTAAAAAATCAACATGCTCGCGCAGCCGGGGCTGTTCGCGGGCAATCCGCGGTTAACTCAGTTCGTTCTGATAGTGATGATGCGCGGTCAGGTACAACGAACGGCGCACCTCGACCGGGCGGTCGCCATAGGTGAACGACAAACGTTGCACGCTCAAAAGCGGGGTGTTGACCGCCACCGCGAACCGCGCGGCAGTCTCGCGGTCTGCAGCCACTGCCCGAATATCTTCCGCCGCACGGATCATTCGCACACCGAATTCGGTTTCCAGCAAGGCATACATCGGCCCCTTGTATTGCTGCATGCGCTCGGCCGACAAACCCTTGAAGATCATGCCCGGCAACCATAGCTCCTCGAGGATAGTCGGCGCACCGTCGAACGATTGCAGTCGTTTGATGAAGAGGACCGAATCGCCGGTCTTGATCTCCAGCTGGCGCGCGATATCCGCCGGCGCGCGTAAGCGCTTGGCATCGAGGATGCTGTTATCGGGATAGTGCGCATCGCCCGCATCCGGTTTCAGCCGCAGGAATCGAAACTGCGCGCGCGCCTCGCTGTGCGTCGCAACATACGTGCCCTTCCCCTGCTTTCGTACCAGCAAGTTCTCGGCGGAGAGCTCGTCAATCGCCTTGCGCACCGTGCCCTGGCTGACGCCAAAGCGGGCTGCCAGCTCCTGCTCGCTCGGGATCGTCTTCCCGGGACGCCATTCGCCTGACTGCAGGTTCTGCATGATCAACTGCTTGATCTGCCGATACAAGGGGCTGAAAGTCGGCGCCGACGGCGCGCCAGACCCGGCGTCGGCGAGCAGTGTGGCGGATGATGACGGAGCAGAATTCATGATGCGGATTTCACCACAAGTTACCGCTTCACGTCCAGCGAGATTCGTCCTAACCTGTCTTATATAAGACATATGATATAAATTGACATCGGACGTCTTTGGAATTACACTCGCGCCGCCCATACATGCGCCCCGGAAAGACGCTTGGCCGTTTAAACGTTATACGCACGGCTCGCTGACTTCACCGGCATTCGACGGTATCATTGCGCGACGCGCGTTCCCCGCCCAACTTATATTTTCTTGGAGATTAACATGGCTAAAGCCCCCATGCGTGTTGCCGTTACCGGCGCCGCCGGCCAGATCGGTTATTCGCTTCTGTTCCGCATTGCAAACGGCGACATGCTGGGCAAGGATCAGCCCGTCATTTTGCAGCTGCTGGAAATCGCAGACGAGAAGGCGCAGAAGGCTCTCAAGGGCGTGATGATGGAAATCGACGATTGCGCATTTCCGCTGCTGGCTGGCATGACTGCGCATGGCGACGCCATGACGGCCTTCAAGGATGCGGATATCGCGCTGCTGGTGGGCGCCCGCCCGCGCGGACCGGGCATGGAGCGCAAGGACCTGCTCGAAGCCAATGCGCAGATCTTCACGGTACAAGGCAAGGCGCTGGACGCAGTGGCGTCGCGCAAGGTCAAGGTGCTGGTGGTCGGCAATCCCGCCAACACCAACGCATACATTGCAATGAAATCCGCGCCCAGCCTGCCCGCGAAAAACTTCACCGCGATGCTTCGCCTCGACCATAACCGCGCGCTATCGCAAATCGCAGCCAAAACTGGCAAGCCGGTCGCTGCCATTGAAAAACTTTGCGTGTGGGGCAATCACTCGCCGACCATGTATCCGGACTATCGATTCGCCACGGTCGACGGTCAGTCCGTCAAAGCGGCAATCAACGACGACGTCTGGAACAAAGACGTCTTCCTGCCTACGGTCGGCAAGCGCGGCGCAGCCATCATCGACGCGCGCGGTCTGTCTTCGGCCGCTTCCGCCGCCAATGCGGCTATCGATCACGTGCGTGACTGGGTGCTCGGTACCGGCGGCAAATGGACCACAATGGGGATTCCTTCTGACGGTTCGTACGGCATCCCTAAAGACACCGTATTCGGCTTTCCGGTCACAACCGAAAATGGCGAATACAAGATCGTGCAAGGGCTGGAGATCGACGCGTTTTCACGGCAACGCATCGATCTGACGCTGAAGGAATTGATGGAAGAACGCGACGGCGTGAAACACCTGTTGAGCTGATCCGGCGCAGGGCGAATACGCTTTTATTGTTCGCCCTCCCCATTCCTTCCCCGCACGCCGCCACGCCATGCATCCTTCCCAAGTCCTCTTTCAGGATAGCTTCCTGCCCGTCTCGATACCGGTCTGCGACCACTATGCGGGTTCGGAAAAGCTGATGCGCAAATCAATGCAGCTGCAGCATGAGCTCGGCCCGGTGTTCGACATTACCTTTGATTGCGAAGACGGTGCGGCGGCGCACGGAAGCGAAATCGAGCATGCGCATCTGATCGGGACGCTGCTAGGCAGCGAGGAAAACCGATTCGGCCGGATCGGAGTACGCTTGCATGATGCGACAAGCGAGCACTTCGCGCGGGACGTCGAGATTGTTCTGCAGCATGCAGCGGAGCGCCTGGCCTACCTCGTGATTCCGAAGATTGGCAGCGTCGCCGAACTCGAGCGTGCCATCATGCTGATCAACCGTTATGCAGAACAGTGCGGTCGCGACAAGGTGCCGGTACATGTGCTGATCGAAACCCATGGCGCGCTGCGGGATGTGCACGCCATTGCCGCCCTGCCCCAGGTCGAATGCCTGTCATTCGGCATCATGGACTTCGTGTCGTCGCACTACGGCGCAGTCCCGGCCAGTGCGATGCGCTCGCCGGGACAGTTTCATCATCCACTGGTCATGCGGGCAAAACTGGAAATCGCCGCTGCCTGCCATGCTTACGGCAAGACACCCTCACACAATGTCACCATCGAAATAAACGATACCACGATTGTTGCGGGCGACGCGCATCGCGCGGCAGCCGAATTCGGTTACACGCGCATGTGGAGCATCCACCCTAACCAGATCCGGCCGATCGTAAAGTCATTTGCGCCGCGCGTCTCGGAAGTGAACGAAGCAGCCGCAATTCTGTCGCAGGCGCAAGCCGTTCAATGGGGGCCCATCCAGCACAACGGTAAGCTGTATGATCGCGCGAGCTACCGTTACTACTGGATGACTTTGCAGCGGGCACGATCGGGCGGTGTGTCGCTACCCGACGGCATCGCGGCACTTTTATAACGTAATGATGAGAGCAGCCGTTCCCGGCCCGGGGATGGCTCAACCGGAGATGAAGTGATGAACAAACTATTACAGATACTGCTGCTGGTCGCCACCGCCTCGCTCGCGCAACCGCTACTCGCGAAACCCGGCACACCCGCTGCCAAGCAAGCAGAAAAGAAGGCGGTCAAGAAAAAAATCGTGAAAAAGAAAACCAACGCAAAGGCCGCCGCAGCAACCCCGACCGTCATTCCCGCAGATGACGATGATGCGGATGACGATACGCCCATGAACATCGAAGGGTCTAATGTCACTGATTTCAACTGCGAACTGGGCAACAAGATCACCTCTTATACCAATCCCAACGACGACAAGCACCTGGCGATTCGCTGGAAAGGTAAGCTGCACCGCCTGCGCCGCATTGGCACAACGACCGGCGCGAACCGGTTCGAGAACCGTAAATACGGACTGGTCTGGATCAACATTCCGTCCAAAGCCATGCTGCTCGACTCCAAGAAAGGCCAGCAACTTGCCAACGAGTGCCGCGACCCGGACCAGGCAAAACTCTACGCTCAGAGAAACTAGCCCCCCATCACAAACACGATGCCACCGCGCCGAACGCGGTGGCATCGCCGAACGACTTCGGTTGAATGTAAGAAGGAAAAATCATGTCGCGCAACACAATGAACACGCTGAAAAAGTTCACGATTTCCGGCACGCGCTCTGGCACGTTTTACTCGCTGCCCGCACTCGGGAAAGAGCTGGGCGTCAACCTCTCGCGTCTTCCGGTTTCGATTCGCATCGTGCTGGAATCCGTGCTGCGTAACTGCGATGGCAAAAAAGTCACGGAAAAACACGTGCGTGAACTTGCCAACTGGGAGCCCTGCGCAAACCGTACCGAGGAAATCCCGTTCGTGGTCGCGCGCGTCGTGTTGCAGGACTTTACCGGCGTGCCGCTGCTGGCCGACCTGGCGGCAATGCGTGGCGTCGCCGCACGCATGGGCAAGAATCCAAAAAACATTGAACCGCTGGTGCCGGTCGATCTGGTCGTCGATCACTCCGTGCAGGTCGACTACTACCGTCAGAAAAACGCGCTGGACCTGAACATGAAGCTGGAATTCCAGCGCAACAATGAGCGTTACCAGTTCATGAAGTGGGGCATGCAGGCCTTCGATACCTTTGGCGTGGTGCCGCCGGGATTCGGCATCGTCCACCAGGTCAACCTGGAGTACCTGGCGCGCGGCGTGCACGACAAGGGCAATGTCTACTATCCGGATACGCTGGTCGGCACCGATTCGCATACCACGATGATCAACGGCATCGGCGTGGTCGGCTGGGGCGTCGGCGGCATCGAGGCGGAAGCCGGCATGCTGGGCCAGCCGGTCTACTTCCTCACACCGGACGTCGTGGGCGTCAATCTGACCGGCGCCTTGCGCGGCGGCGTCACCGCCACCGACCTCGTGCTTACCATCACGGAATTGCTGCGCAAGGAAAAAGTGGTCGGCAAGTTCGTCGAATTCTTCGGCGAAGGCACCGCCTCGCTGTCGCTGACGGATCGCGCGACGATTGCCAACATGGCGCCGGAGTACGGCGCAACGATGGGCTTCTTTCCGGTCGACGACGCCACCATCGCGTACTTCAAGGGCACCGGTCGCAGCAAGGCGGAGATCGACGCCTTTGCCGCGTATTTCAAGGCCCAGGGCCTGTATGGCATTCCGCGGTCCGGCGAAATCGACTACACACATGTGGTGGCGCTCGACCTCGGTTCGGTGGCGCCTTCCCTGGCCGGGCCCAAGCGCCCGCAGGATCGCATCGAGATCGGCCACGTCAAGCAGCAGTTTGCCGACCTGTTCAGCAAGCCCGTTGCCGAAAATGGCTTCAACAAGAACGCGAATGAGCTCGACGCGGCCTACACCAACACCGACGGAGTGCCGGTCCACAACGGCGATGTGCTGATTGCGGCCATCACGTCATGCACTAATACGTCCAACCCGAGCGTACTGCTGACAGCAGGGTTGCTGGCGAAGAAAGCGGTCGAAGCCGGGCTCAAGGTTTCGCCGCATATCAAGACCTCGCTGGCGCCCGGCTCGCGCATTGTCACGCAATACCTGCAGGAGGCAGGACTGCTGCCGTATCTGGAACAGCTCGGCTTCGGGTTGACGGCCTATGGCTGCACCACCTGCATCGGCAACGCGGGCGACCTGACCCCCGCCATGAACGAGGCGATTGCAAAGAACGACATCGTCGCCGCCGCAGTGTTGTCCGGCAATCGTAACTTCGAAGCACGCATTCACCCGAATATCCGCGCCAATTTTCTCGCTTCGCCGCCGCTGGTCGTTGCGTACGCGATCGCCGGCACGATCAAGCGCGACTTGATGACGGAGCCGGTCGGCCGCGGCAAGGGCAAGGATGGCAAGCCACGCGACATTTACCTGGGCGACATCTGGCCAAGCAGCGACGAAGTCAACAAGCTGATGAAGTTTGCGATGAACGCCAAGAATTTTACGGACAACTACGCGCAGGTCAAAACCAAGCCCGGCAAATTGTGGGAACAGATCACGGGCGTGGCAGAAGGCCAGGTCTATAACTGGCCGACTTCGACGTACATCGCCGAGCCGCCGTTCTTCACCGATTTCGCGATGGAACCAAAGGCTGCGGCAACGTCAGTTAGCGGCGCCCGCGCACTTGGCGTGTTTGGTGACTCCATCACGACTGACCACATTTCGCCTGCGGGCTCGATCAAGGACAGCAGCCCGGCCGGCAAATGGCTAAGCGAAAAAGGCGTGATGAAAGCCGACTTCAATTCGTACGGCTCACGCCGCGGCAACCATGAAATCATGATGCGTGGCACCTTTGCGAACGTGCGCATCAAGAACCTGATGATTCCCGCGAAGGCGGACGGCGCGCGGACCGAGGGCGGCATCACCATTCATCAACCCAGCGGCGCACAAATGTCGATCTACGACGCCGCGATGCGCTATATCGACGACGGCGTGCCGACCATGGTCTTTGCCGGCGAAGAGTACGGCACGGGCTCGTCGCGCGACTGGGCGGCCAAGGGCACCCAGCTGCTCGGTGTAAAAGCCGTGGTGGCGCGCTCCTTTGAGCGGATTCATCGCTCCAACCTGGTCGGCATGGGCGTGCTGCCCTTGCAATTCCTCGGTGAGGATGGCGTACAGACGCTCGGCATCAAGGGCGACGAAACATTCGACCTGACAGGACTGGAAGGCGACATCCGGCCACAACAGGAAGCGATGCTGCTGATTCATCGCAAGGATGGCAGCACGCAAAAGGTCACCGTCCTGCTGCGTATCGATACGCCGATCGAGGTCGATTACTACAAGCACGGTGGCATCCTGCCTTTCGTGTTGCGCCAGTTGCTGGCGGCCTGATTCCCCGGCACAGTGCGCAATGGCCGCATGTTCGCATGCGGCCATCTCCTTTTCCGGATCGACCCGGCTCGGTCATGAATAGGCGCCCCAGTCGTAATCCACTACAATAGAAGCCCGCCTTTCCTACCCTTTTCTCTCCCATGCGTCGTCCATTCAAAAGCAATGCCCAGAAACGCTCGGTCGACAGCCAGCGTCTGACGACCCTGGCGCAAGCAGTCGTGCAGTCTTCCAGCCGGCTGGAAGAACGAAACTGGGAACAGCAACTGGATACCCTGCTGCGGCGCCTGATGAAGAACGATCACCAGGACATCATCGATGCTGCGCTGGATCATGCTTTCAAGCTGGAGTCGAACGCTTACGACACGTTGATGGAAAGTGCCGAAGCCGTCAGCGAATCGTGCCAGATCGAATACGAGAGCACGCGCTACGACGCCTTGCTGATCGCTGCACCGATCCTCGCCTGGACGCGCTTCTCGATTGCATCGGGTCCGTTGCCCATCGAGGCGCACGCCACCCTGTCGGCACAACTCTATGCGCACGTGCTGGCTGCCAACGCGAAAATGGCGATGGCGCCGATGCTGTTCTCGATCGATCAGTTACCACGCAATCACGCCGAGACTTTTGCGCTCACCCAAAGATTGGCCCAAGCGGCGTTGAAAGGCGCAATCGCCAAGTTCGATGCCCATCAGCCGGAGACCGCTCCGTTTCTTGCCGACACGCGCTATCTGGTTGCTGCCGTAGTGGCAGTGACGGGGGAGCCCCTGTTTCGCTGGCAGGAATCGCCCGAATCCGGCGAACGGGACCTGGCGCTCGCCCAGTGGAACGCACAGGCACTGGCGAGCATCACGCGCCTGCTGCCCGGGTGCGGCGTGGAACTGCTGCTGCCGGAGGCGTATTTTGCTGCGTGCCGCGAAGGCGATCGCAACATCCGCCCTGCTTCCATTCGCGCCGCGGTGCACTACCTGACCAATACGCTGAATGTGGAACCAGCCGCGCTGCAGGCGATCATCGGCGGTTTCGGCGAAGATGAAGGCGGCGGCCGCGTTGACGAATACCGTATCAGCTTTGCGCTGGCCAACGCGCAGGACGTCATTTATGGCGTGGTGTGGCCGCTGTACGGCCCGGAAGATGAAGATGATCTGCCTTACGAAGCAGCCGTGAGCGCGGATCCGTCGCTGGCCGCCGGCACGGAGCGCAGGTCGCCGCTGGGAGAAATCTTTTCGCTGCTGGAAGAATGCGGCGTGCCGCACGTGAAACACCATGCCGAACACTTCCCGATGGACTTTTGCGATGACTGCGGCGCACCTTTGTTTCCCGACATCGACGCCGAGCTGGTCCATGCCGAAATGCCGGAAGACGCTCCTACCAGTTCCGGACATCTGCATTAGGCCTGTCTTACCACGAACAGAATGGGCGGCTGATCAGGCTCGAATTGAAATAGCGCGCATCGGCGGTGACTTCCTCACCGATCCAGTGCGGTTTTGCGAAGGGCCGATCTTCGGTCAGCAGTTCGATTTCCGCAACCACCAGGCGCTGTTCTCGGCGAAAAATTCATCCCCTTCCCACGTCATACCGGCATACCGGATGCGCGTGCCCGCCTTGTCGATCAACCGGCGTTCACACACGGTATCCAGCAGGACTTCGGCGTCTTCACCAGGAATGGGATATTCCCATTCACTTCTGCTGGCGCCGCCAGAGCATCCCTCGATGGTCAGTGTCGCCTCGCCCCTTCCATATGCACGCATACCGTACGGTCGGGATGGGAAGAAAGATTGCCTTGGCGCATGCGCACCGGCGCGCCAAGTGTGCCAGGCATCGCCGCAGACAAGGAACTTGCGCTCTATCTCGATGCTCCTCATCGCGCGCCCTTTCTCACGTTGTCCAGGATAGCGGGCAGAATCGCGCGCCCGAGCGCCGCGCTACGCGCACCGTTCCACCCGACCTTCGGGTCAGGCGAATGCGCGTTGTCCTTGAAAGGCATTTCCAATGTCAATGACACACACTTGAATGTATGGCCGACGTATTTCGATGCGAGCTTCAGCAAGTCAACCCCGTATTTGCCGCTCGGATAGCCGAATTCCGTCTGGAAATCCTCGCTGCCCCGCTTGAACCGGTCAATGAAAGCTTGCTGCTCCTCAGACTGCTTGGCCGTAAAGTCCTCCAGCATTTCGCTGCCTGCAACGAACACGTAGGGCAGCGCTTCGTCGCCGTGAATGTCGAGGAACAGGTCGCAACCAGTTTCGTGCATTTTGTTCCTCACATGGAAGACCTCGGGGCAGCGCGCCAGCGATGGGCTCATCCATTCGCGGTTGAGGTTGGCACCGGCGGCGTTGGTACGGAGGTTACCGCGTATGGAACCGTCGGGATTCATGTTTGGCACAATATAAAACACGGCGCGCTCGCGCAAGGCGATGGCGACCGGGTTATCGCGATCCAGCAAGGCGTTCAGCAAACCTTCGGCGAACCATTCGGCCATCGTTTCACCGGGATGCTGGCGGGCGATCACCCACACCTTCTTGGATACATCGGGGTTCCCCACGACCACCAGGTTCAGATCGCGGCCATCGACGGTATTGCCCAGGTCAACAATATTGACGCGCTGATCAAGCTGGACCTTCGCCAACAAATCCAGATGGCGCTCCCAAGCGTACGGCTCAAAGTAAGCGTAGAACACGCTGTCGTGCTGCGGTCCATGCGAGATGGTAAGAACCTCGCCGTCGAAGGCGGTCGGCACGCGGAACCAGCGCTGCCTGTCATAGCTTGCGACCGCCTGATACCCTGCCCAGCCGTCAGGGTAGGTCGCATCTCCGGCGTTGGTCACACGTATCGAGCAACGCTGATTCTTCCCGCCCTGCAGGCGGAAGTAAAACCATTGCATGAAGTCCGCATGCGAATCCCGCCGCAACTTCAGCTCGATGGAATGGGGGGCCTTCGCACTGACCAGTTCGATGGATCCCGCATCGAACTGCGTGCTGATTTTGATGGTCATGTGATCGCGGGAAAGTCAGGCATAGGCGGCTGGAAGAATTCTATCGAGCATCTTTGCTCCAGAGAAAATTGAAGCCGCGTGCGCAATATGATAAAAGAACGGACTCGCGTTACGCGACATTATTATCTCAACCAAGGCGACATGAACGATACCCAGCAATATGTGCCGCGGCACATTCTCGTGGTTGAGGATTATCTCGACTCGCAAGAAATCACCTGTGAATTACTGCGTTTGATGGGTCACACCGTGCAGGGTGTGACCAGTGCGGAGGACGCACTCGCCTATCTGCAGGACAACAGCGTTGATATTCTTCTGACGGATATTAATTTACCCAAGATGTCGGGCGTTGAGCTGGCGGAACAGGCAATTCGCAGGAACCCGGTGACGCACGTGATCTTTGCCAGCGGCCATGCCAATTTCGACTTGAAGAGTGTGGGATTTTCAGCGCGGCTGTTGTCAAAGCCGTTCGACCTCGACACCTTAACCCGCGCCCTCGACGCCGCCCGGTAAGTGCCACGATCCGCCCGAAGCGCGAGCGCTTCGGGCCTGCATACTGGTGCCGGTATATTTTCGAACCGCCGGCTCCGGTAGTTGGTCGCAAGAATTGTAGCTATCTCCGCCGTTGCGCAGTATCGGAAAAAACCTGAAATCGATGTCAGAAAAGCAGATGTCCCGATGCGAATCATGCAAGCCCGAATTCACGCAGTGCCGCGTGCAGGTTGGCATTCTTGTGACGGTTGCGCGTAAGCTTTATCAGCGCAAAACGTTGCAGATCGCTGAGTCCGCGCCAGCGCTGGAGGTCGGGAACGGGCAGCGACAATTCCGCCAGTTGCAGGCAAACCTGTTCCGGCACTGTTGCAACATTTCGCCAGGCCGGCATGGCCGGAACAGGAATCAACTCAAGCGCCGCATCGGGGTTATCGGCGTGTGGCAGCAACATCTTGGCAATGGTCTGGCGATATGCCTCGATCTCTTCATCCGACGAGCACGGCATGTCCACCAGCGCTTCGCGCTGCTCGCGGCTCAACAGGGCCCAGCCGATCAGGGGCAGCTTGACGCCAGCCGCATCGAGCTTTAAACGCACGATCATCGGAATCCGGCGCAATGGATAGCGACCGTCCTGCTCAAAATCAAAAAGGTCCCGCATGGTTAGGCTGCGGAACCGCACTGAACCAGGCTACTGTCTTCAGCCGCCCGCCTTGTCGTGCTTGCGGTCCAGTTGTCGCTCTCCCGGTTTTTCTTCATTGTCTTTCTCTAACAAATCTGCGGCGCAGGTTCCCTGCCGCCAACGGGGCATTTAGCCATGGTGTGCATAAAGCACGCAATCGGAAGGACTCGGTCGGTGATGATAAGCGATGCAGAGGCCACCGAAAAGCCATTGCTCTGCTATAATCATGCGCTCGTCGGGGCGTAGCGCAGCCTGGTAGCGTACTTGCATGGGGTGCAAGGGGTCGGAAGTTCGAATCTTCTCGCCCCGACCAAAAAACAAAAAGGGTTACGTCTTCCGTAACCCTTTTTCTTTTTTGTCCTTCGCGCCCGCACTCTACGGCTGCAGCAAGACAAGAATATCCATCAATTCCTGACGAATCGCGGCGAGTTGAACTTCGCCCGCTTTTTCATCCTGCCCGCCGGCTTCGCCGCTCTCGTCAAACATGCGGGTGTCAAGCTTGTTGCGCGCACCACTGATCGTAAACCCCTGCTCGTACAGCAGTTCGCGTATGCGTCGAATCAGCAGCACTTCGTGATGCTGGTAGTATCGGCGGTTTCCGCGCCGCTTCACCGGCTTGAGCTGGGTGAATTCCTGTTCCCAGTACCGCAGCACATGCGGCTTGACCCCGCACAGCTCACTGACTTCGCCGATCGTGAAATAGCGTTTTGCCGGAATAGGCGGCAGCACAACCACTTCTGGTTTATTGGCCCGGTCGTTCATCTACTCAGGCAGCTGGGGTGAGGGATACCTGCGCGGATACGTCCACCATGCTCTTGAGTTTCTGACTCGCATGAAAGGTGACAACGCGCCGGGCGGTGATGGGTATCTCTTCCCCCGTCTTGGGATTGCGGCCGGGGCGCTGCGGCTTGTCGCGCAACTGGAAATTGCCAAAACCGGACAGCTTGACGGATTCGCCACGCTCGAGCGCGTCACGAATTTCGTCGAAGAATGTCTCGACCATGTCCTTGGCCTCGCGCTTGTTTAACCCGACTTGCTCGAACAGCAGTTCGGCAAGCTCTGCCTTCGTCAGGGTGGGAAGAGCCCTTTCCGCCTGCGAACGAACCCGGGCCTGCAACATGGCGCGGTTCAGATCAGCGGCGAGGATGGACTGGAGTTCGGCGGAATTCACGTCATTCATGATCATTGTCCCTGCTTGCTTAGGCACGTAATCTGGCACCAAGGCGGGCAACTGCGGCGGCTACAAATGCGACCATCGCAGCATCGACCAAATCGTCTTGCAGGGTGGTTTGAGTATCTTGCAACGTAAAGCGGAAAGCAAGGCTTTTTTCGCCGGCATTCAGACCTTTACCTCGATATTCATCAAATAAAACAACCACTTGCAAAATTCGGCAGAGCGGGTTCAATTGCTTTTCTGCAGCAAAAAGATCGATGAAATCCTGCGCCAAAGTGTCATTTTTTGCCACGAAGGCAAGATCCCGTGTCACTGCTGGAAACTTGCAAATTTCGGTGTACACGGGCACCGCAATCCGCTGCAACGCGACCGTGTCGACTTCAAACAGCACGGGTGCGAGCGGCAGTTCGTATTTTTGTTGCCAGCGCGGATGCAATTCGCCAATAAAGCCTATGTTATTGCCATCATGCACCACGCTGGCGGAACGCCCCGGATGCAGCGCCGGGTGCGCGCATTTGAGGAACGTCAGCCTGCGCGGTGCAAACAATGCTTCGAGATCGGCTTTGATATCGAAGTAGTCGACGTTGCGCGTTGGCATGCCCCACTGTTCTTCCGCCGCCGGGCCATAGGCAATCGCCGCCGTGCGCTTGGGCTGCTCGAAACCGGCAACCGTCAGCGGCCCGTCTACGGGCTCCTGATTGCGCCAATAAACGGCAGCAATTTCGAACAGGCGGATCCGACCGACCTTCCGGTTCAGGTTGTAGCGAAGGTTCGCGACCAGACTACCCACCATGGATGAACGCATTACGCTCATCTGGCTTGCAATCGGGTTCAACAGCTTGATCGGGTCGGCATTGCCGGCGAAGTCAGACTCCCATGCTTGTTCGACGAAACTGAAATTAACCACTTCCTGGTAATCCAGATCCGCGAGCTGGCGCCGAATGGTAAATAGCGAACGGCGGCTCTCTGGCGCAATGCGCATCGCATTGGCGGCCACGGGCGGCAACGCCGGAATATTTTCGAAGCCGTACACGCGCGCGATCTCTTCGATCAGGTCTTCCTCGATCTCGATATCGAAACGATAGGACGGCGGCGTAACTGAAAAAACCCCGTCCCGCCGGGCAAATACGAGCCCAAGCCGTGTAAAGATGTCAGCGATGGCGGCATCGGTCAACGGCACACCAATGACCTTGGAGGCGCGTGCCGTCCGCACGGTTACCGCCGCACGTTTGGGCAGATCAACGATGTGATCGTCGATCGGGCCGACCGAGGTCTTGCCGGGTTGACCGCAAATCTCCACGATCAGCGAGGTGATGCGTTCGATATGCTCGACGGTGGTCGCGAAGTCTACGCCGCGCTCGAACCGGTGCGCCGCATCCGTCGAGAAGTTAAAGCGCCTTGCACGTCCCTGAATCGCATTGGGAAACCAGAAGGCGGCCTCAAGATAAATGTCCTGTGTATCGTCCGAAACGGCACTCGCGTCACCACCCATGATACCGGCCAGCGACTCGATTTCGCGCTCGTCGGCGATAACGCCGATCCAGTCATCGATTTGTACCGTGTTCCCGTTCAGCAGCTTCAGCGACTCGCCGCGGCGCCCCCAACGCACATCCAGCGATCCATGAATCTTGGCGAGGTCAAACACATGACTGGGGCGCCCAAGTTCCAGCATCACATAGTTGGAGATATCGACCAGTGCGGAGATCGGCCGCTGCCCGCTGCGCTCGAGGCGTTGCTTCATCCAGGCCGGGGTCGCAGCTTTCGCATTCAAGCCGCGAATGATGCGCCCCGTGAAGCGACCACACAGGTCGGGCGCCGAAATGGTGACCGGCAGTACGTCCGCGATACCCGCGGCAACCACCGGATACGTAGGGAGTTTTAACGGCGCACCGGTTAAGGCCGACACTTCGCGTGCTACGCCCAATACTGAGAGGCAGTCCGCCTTGTTTGGCGTCAGCTTGATCGTGAATTTCAGGTCGTTCAGCTGGTAATAGTCACGGAAATTCTGTCCGATCGGCGCATCCGCAGGTAAATCCATCAAACCACCCTGCTCGTCCGGGAGCTTGAGTTCTTTTGCAGAACACAACATGCCCTGCGAGTCGACGCCGCGCAGCTTGCCCAGTTTGATGATAAAAGGCTTGCCGTCATCGCCCGGCGGCAATACCGCACCA
>Ga0366805_1002_pt1 | contig 41841 bp, 38 predicted proteins | sample TotcelN113001L13_FD_207036 | JGI IMG/M metagenome (GOLD analysis project Ga0366805, IMG submission 207036) | Enriched cells from coal bed in the Powder River Basin, Montana, United States - Total cells N11 rep3 HSBNCT.N11.300.1.L13 ... | reverse complement strand
CTTGAATAACCTGAAAATAAGAACCCGACTCGGCCTTGGATTTGGAGCCGTACTCGTGTTGTTGGCGCTTATCGTCGGCTTGAGTATTACGCGCCTGGCAGTTCTCAACGCCGGCACGAATATGATCGTTCTCGAAAACTATCCGAAAGTGCAGTTGGCGCAGCGTATCCTGGCCAACTCCGATCGCCTTGCGCGTTCGCTGCGCAATACCATGCTGGCGACCGGCCCGGACGTGATCGCTAAAGAATTGGTGGTTATCGCCGAGATGCGTAAAGATAATAATGAAGCCCTCGACAAGCTCAATCCTTTGATTAAATCGGTTAAGGGGCGGGAATTGTTCAAGGCGGTTCCCGATGCGCGAGCATCTTACGTGCTCGCACTGGACCAGACGATGAAGCTGCAAGCCGAGGGCAAAAAGGAGGAGGCGGTGGCCCTTTTGTTCGGCAATTTAAGCACTACGCAAACCGCTTACCTCAACAGTGTTGCGGTACTCATCAGCGCCGAGAGCGATCAGATGGAAGAAGGGCGCTTGCTTGCCGAAGATACTTATCGCGATGCACGTAATTTGATGCTCATGCTGGGCATGCTGGCTCTGGCTTCGGGGGCGTTCATAGCCTGGTGGGTTGCGCGTTCGATCACGCGTCCAATGCACGAAGCGGTAAAAGTCGCCGAGACCGTTGCCGCCGGCGATCTGACCAGCCGCATCGAAGTCACCGCGAAAGACGAAACAGGGCAGCTGCTACAAGCGTTAAAAAACATGAATGGCAGCTTGCAGAACATCGTCGGCCAAGTGCGGATGGGCACCGATACCATCGCCACCGCGTCGAGCCAGATCGCAGTCGGTAATCTCGATCTTTCTTCCAGAACTGAACAGCAAGCTAGTTCATTGGAAGAAACCGCATCTTCGATGGAAGAGTTGACTTCGACCGTCAAGCAAAATGCCGAGAATGCGCGCCAGGCCAACCAGTTGGCCGCATCGGCATCGGAAGTGGCAGTCAAAGGCGGGCAGGTGGTGTCGCAAGTGGTCGATACGATGCATTCAATCAATGAATCGTCCCGGAAAATCAATGACATCATCGGCGTTATCGACGGCATCGCGTTCCAGACCAATATCCTCGCATTGAATGCGGCAGTCGAAGCGGCGCGCGCCGGCGAACAGGGGCGCGGCTTTGCGGTAGTCGCCACCGAAGTGCGCAACCTTGCACAGCGCAGCGCGTCTGCCGCGAAGGAAATCAAGTCGCTGATCGGCGACTCGGTCGAAAAAGTCGAAGCCGGCGGCAAGCTGGTCACCGAAGCCGGTGCGACGATGGACGAGATCGTTGCCAGCGTCAAACGCGTCACCGACATCATGGGCGAGATCACCTCTGCCAGCCGGGAACAGGAAGCAGGCATCGAACAAATCAATCGAGCCATCACCGAAATGGATACCGTGACACAGCAAAATGCTGCATTGGTGGAAGAAGCGACCGCTGCTGCTGGATCGCTGCAAGAGCAGACGGTCAATCTGACGCAGGTAGTCAGCGTATTCAGAATTGATGCTGCGCATGTGGTGAAGGCCAGTCCGCGCTTGGCAGTTCCTGTTCCGAAACGGGAAAAATTTACCCCCTACCAAATACCGAACGCCAAGCCTGCTCACGCTGACAGCAAGGCGCTAAGCGTGAAAGCCGTCAGCCAGGAAGAGTGGGAAGAATTTTAAGCGGCCGACGGCAACGCCATTGCTGGCATTAAAAATTTCGTGAAACGCAGTGCATAAGCGCTGCCATTCCAGACCGATCCGATCGGTCACAGCATCGACCTTGCGCATCGCGTGTTCTGCAGTCGGTTCGCCAGCGGTTCTGAAGACTGAAGCTAATACCCGGCCTGGTGTGAGAGTGACGATGTTGCTATTAGGTATGTATTTTTATTGTTTCGGTATGCTATTCCCGTTAAAAAGTTGCTATTATGAAAAATAATGCGCATAACATTTGACGTGAATGCGCATTTTTAACGCGGGTGTAAGTCGCGCCTATGCTGACGGTCGTGTTACCCGTATCAATAACATCGCTAAAAACAGGTAATCCCGCTCAGTCCGGGAGTTTTGCAAGAGGTCCAATGGAAAATAACATGCCACCCGTGCCGGGGTTCGTCCGGCAGCGCAACTTTATCAACGCGCTTGACGCAGCGTTTCATATGCAACTGACCAACCTCAGCATCGACTTGGTGCCAATTCCACCGGGCGTTGTCCATGCAGACTGATCAATCGCAGGAAGAAGCTTCCCGAGCCCAGCGCCTGGATCGCATGACGTTGTCCTTCGAAGCAATCAACGCGCGCATTGTCCGACTGGCGATTGCCCTTGATATATCGCTTCAGAGCGATGATGAAGTGACTCAGGCAATGTGCCGGCACCAGTCCACCTCTGACTTCCTTATTGCCAACAAGCGGGAAGAATTGCGCGGATTGCTGGTGCTGCGTTATGGCATTCAGACGCGGTATGTGGATGAGGTAGGCATTGTCGCCACCCGCCAGATATTAATCGAGGCTGAAGAGCATCTGGTGCGCAAAGGTTTTAATCCCGGCGATGACGGCGTCAATCTGGAGCGTCTTTTTAACGAATTCTGACCGCTCGCTGCCAAACGGTTTCCCGGCATCGCCCGCTTTTTCCCCTATTTTTTGAAATGATTACATGACCATCAACACGGATTCTTTCAGTCTGGCCGGTAAGAAAGGCCTCATTCTGGGGCTGGCCAATGAACATAGCATTGCCTGGGGGTGCGCCCAGTTGGCGCGCCGGCAAGGCGCCGAAGTGGTGGCGTCGTGCCTGAACGAAAAGGCCCGGCCTTTCATCGAGCCGCTGACCGCGGTGGCCGGCATTGACCTCCAGACCTGCAATGTCGAGCAGCCGGGGGAATTGCAGGCACTGGTGGACTACGCGGTAGCTCGCTTGGGTCGCCTGGATTTTGTCGTGCATTCGATTGCATGGGCGCCGCTGGAAGACTTGCACGGTCAAGTGGTCGATAGCTCCAGCACCGGTTTTGCCCGCGCTATGGAAGTATCGTGTCACTCGTTTGCGACACTGGCCAAGCTGTGCGCGCCGCACATGCCCAATGGCGGCAGCCTGCTGACGATGACCTATCTCGGTGCTGGAGAAGCGGTGCCGCACTACGGCCTCATGGGGCCGGTCAAAGCCGCTCTGGAATCGCTGGTGCGCTACGTAGCGCTGGAGCTGGGGCCGCAGCGCATCCGGGTCCATGCAGTCTCGCCCGGCCCCATCATGACGCGGGCTGCGTCAGGCATTGCTTCGTTTGATCAAATATTGGACACCGCCATCCGCAAGGCCCCGTTGGGCCGTCTGGTGACGCTGGATGAAATTGCCCAACTCTGCACTTTTCTTTGCACCGATGCTTCGTCGGGTATGACGGGACAAACCGTTTATGTCGATGCCGGCTGCCACGCCGTCGCATGACCGACCGCATTATTCCTCTGTTCCCTGTCGCACATTAGAGACCGCCATGAATCTGACCCTGAACACTGATTTGATTGAAAACGTCATTTACGACGAAATTACCGTGGGCCAAAGCGCCCGTTTGCTGCGTACGCTGACCTTGGCGGACATTCAAGCCTTCGCATCGGTGTCGGGTGACGTGAATCCGCTCCACTTGGATGCGGCATACGCCAACGAGACCCTATTTCACGGAATGATTGCACATGGGATGTGGGGCGGTGCGTTGATTTCCGCTTTGTTGGGTACCCAATTTCCCGGCCCAGGCACTGTTTATCTAGAGCAAGTTCTGCACTTCACCAAGCCGGTGCGTGTCGGCGATACTCTCACTGTGACGGTCACTGTGCTGAGCAAGGACGATGTCAACAAGCATGTCGCATTGGATTGTCAGGTAGTCAACCAGAAAGGCGCCCAAGTACTGCACGGCATAGCCAAAGTACTGGCGCCCACTGAAAAGGTCAGTCTGCCGCGCGTCAATGCTCCGTTAATCCAGTTGTTCGACCCGGAGGCACGTTTCAAGGAACTGCTGGCGCTGAGCGACGGTATGCCTGCGGTGCGGTGTGCGGTGGTACATCCGTGCGATGCGGAATCGCTTAGCGGTGCGATGGATTCAGCCTCTTATGGCTTGATCGTGCCAGTGCTGATCGGGCCTGAAGTGCGCATCCGTCATATCGCCCGCGAGGCCGGCATTGATCTGGCCCAAGCTGAAATCATTGCGGTGCCGCACAGCCATGCAGCCGCGGAAAAAGCAGCCGATATGGCCGCCAAGGGGGAAGTCGAGATTTTAATGAAAGGCAGCCTGCATACCGACGAATTGATTCACGCGGTGCTGGCACAGCCATCGCTGCGCACCGGACGTCGCATGTCGCATGTGTTCCGCTTTGATGTGCCGTTGTACAGTAAGCCGCTGCTGATCACGGATGCCGCGCTCAATATCCGGCCCACCCTGCAGGAAAAGGTAGACATCATCCAGAACGCGATAGATTTTGCGCGCATCTTGGGTGTGGTAACCCCCAAGGTCGCTATTTTGTCGGCAGTGGAAACCGTCAATGCCAATATTCCGTCTACGCTGGATGCCGCCGCGCTGTGTAAAATGGCCGACCGTGGCCAGATCACCGGCGGCATACTCGATGGCCCGCTGGCTTTTGATAATGCCATTTCGGCCCATGCAGCGCAGATCAAGCATATCAAATCGGCGGTAGCCGGCGATGCCGATATCCTGGCCGTACCCGACCTGGAATCGGGCAACATGCTCGCCAAGCAACTTGAATATCTGGCCGGCGCCAGCGGTGCCGGCCTGGTGTTGGGCGCACGCGTACCGATTGCCCTGACCAGCCGTGCCGATGGCCCTATGGCGCGCGTATCTTCGGCATTGCTGGCCCAATTAGCGGCCTACAATGCACGCCGCGACCATACGCGCCAAGCCTGGTAAGGAACGGACATGGCCATTCTTGCCGTTAATGCAGGCTCTTCAACTTTGAAATTTTCGATCCATCCGCTGCAGGCTGCACGGGTACAGCCTAGTGTAATGTCGGGCAGCATCCAGGGATTAGAGCCTGGCGGTGCGCCAATGTTGGGATGGACATTCCAAGGGCAGCAGCACAGTCGCCAATTGCCCGTCACTGCAGCGGATCCGTTTGATCGGGCTTTGCATAGTTTGAATGAACTGTTGGCGAACGAATCCGCTATTCCTGCGATTGAAGCCATTGCTCACCGCGTGGTGCATGGCGGACAGGATTTTTCTGCCAGCGTGCTGGTTACAGAAGATGTGCTCACGCGATTGGCACGACTGAACTCATTGGCTCCACTGCATCAACCGCACAACCTGCAGGGCATCCGGGCGTTTCAAAAAGTCTTTCCTTCGCTGCCGCAGGTGGCGTGCTTTGATACCGCCTTCCATGCCACTTTGCCTGAAGTGGATTACAGCTTTGCGTTGCCGCAATCGCTTACCGGGCAGGGCGTGCGCCGTTATGGCTTTCATGGCCTGTCGTATCAGTACATCATGGGCATATTGCAGCAACATAGTACGCAAGCCGGCGGGCGTGTTCTGATGGCGCATCTCGGCAATGGTGCCAGTTTGTGCGCCACTCGCGAAGGGCGTAGCTGTGCCACGACCATGGGTTTTTCAGCGCTTGACGGCCTGATGATGGGGACGCGCAGCGGTTCGCTGGACGCCGGCGTGTTGCTGTATCTGCTGGAGCAGCGCTGGGATCACGCCAGATTGCAAAACCTGCTTTACAAACAAAGCGGCTTGCTCGGGGTTTCCGGCATTTCCGCCGATATGCGCCGTTTGCGCGCCGACGATAGTGTTGATGCGCAACGTGCAATCAACTTGTTTACCCACCGGGTGGTACGCGAATCCGGAGCGCTGGTCGCTTGCTTGGGCGGACTGGATGTGCTCGCCTTCAGCGGTGGCATTGGCGAGCACGACACTGTGCTGCGTGCTCAAGTAGCGGAGCGCTTGGCCTGGCTAGGGGTCGCAATCGATCCTGCACTGAACCAGCAGGCCACAGGCGATGCCGTGATGGCTATCCATAGCCTCGACAGTAGCGTGCAGGTATGGGTAGTGCCGACAGACGAAGGGCGCGTGGCCGCGCAAGAGGCTGCGCAGTTGCTTTGAGATGATCTGAGCCCGTGAACAGCCGTACGTTTTGCCCGATGCCTTGGGGTAGGTACGGCTGCCAAGGGTTTTCCGATAAGGCGGTTTTAGAGAATGTAGCGCGCCAGATCGTCATCCACCGACAGCGCTCCCAGCCGCTCATTTACGTACGCGGCGTCGATTGAAACCACCTTGCCTGCGGTTTCGCTGGCCGCGAACGAGATTTCTTCCAACAGTTTCTCCATCACCGTATACAGACGGCGGGCACCGATGTTTTCGGTCTTTTCGTTGACAGAGTACGCGATTTCGGCCAGCTGGCGGATACCGTCCGGGGTGAAGCTGATGTTGACGTCCTCGGTCGCCAGCAACGCTTCGTATTGCCTGGTCAGGCAAGCATCAGTGGAGGTCAGGATGCATTCGAAATCGGCAATCGACAGCGATTCCAGCTCTACCCGGATTGGGAACCGGCCCTGCAATTCGGGAATCAGGTCGGACGGCTTGGCCAGGTGGAATGCACCGGACGCGATGAACAGGATGTGATCTGTCTTGATCATCCCGTACTTGGTATTGACGGTGGTGCCTTCGACCAACGGCAGCAGATCGCGCTGCACGCCGGCGCGCGAGACTTCTGCGCCGCCGGCTTCCGAGCGCGAGGCGATCTTGTCGATTTCGTCCAGGAACACGATACCGTTTTGCTCGACATTGGTGATCGCCTGCTGCTTGAGATCATCTTCATTGACCAGTTTGGCAGCTTCTTCCTCGATCAATAGCTTCATCGCGTCGCGGACTTTCATCTTGCGCGCTTTCTTGCGCGCATTACCCAAGCCGGAAAACATCGATTTGATCTGCTCGGTCATTTCCTCCATGCCGGGCGGCGCCATGATTTCCATTTGCGGTCCGGATTCGGCAACTTCAAGCTCGATCTCGTTATCGTCCAACGCACCTTCGCGCAGGCGCTTGCGGAAAGTCTGGCGCGTACTATTGCCTTTTTGCGCATCAGTCTCAATCGCCGGATTCAGACCGAAATCGCGTGCTGGCGGCACCAGGATGTCGATGATGCGGTCTTCCGCTGCATCTTCAGCACGCGCCCGCACCTTGCGGGTAGCTGCTTCGCGGGTTTGCTTGATCCCGATATCGACCAGGTCGCGAATGATGGTATCGACGTCGCGCCCGACATAGCCGACTTCAGTAAATTTGGTGGCTTCGATCTTGATGAACGGCGCATCGGCCAGTTTTGCCAGACGGCGCGCGATTTCAGTCTTACCGACGCCGGTGGGGCCGATCATCAGAATGTTCTTCGGCGTAATCTCGTGTCGCAACGGCTCGGTGACCTGCTGGCGCCGCCAGCGATTACGCAGCGCAATGGCGACCGCGCGCTTGGCGTTGCCTTGGCCGACTACGTGTTTGTCTAGTTCGGAGACGATTTCTTGGGGTGTCATGTTCATGGCGGTTCAGTCCAGCGTTTCGATGGTATGGGACAGATTGGTATAAATGCAGAGTTCGCCGGCAATGGTCAACGATTTTTTGACGATATCGAGCGGCGTCAGCTCGGTATTTTCCTGTAGCGCTTTAGCTGCCGATTGGGCAAAGGTGCCGCCGGAACCGATCGCACCGATGCCGTCTTCCGGTTCCAGCACGTCGCCGTTGCCGGTGATGACCAGCGTCGATTCGCGGTCGGCTACCAGCAGCATTGCTTCCAGTCGGCGCAACATGCGGTCGGTACGCCAGTCCTTGGCCAATTCAACTGAGGCGCGCATCAGATGTCCCTGATGTTTTTCCAGCTTGGCTTCGAAGCGTTCGATCAATGTGAATGCATCGGCGGTGCCGCCGGCGAAGCCAGCCAATACTTTGCCGTGATACAACTTGCGTACCTTGCGGGCGGTACCCTTCATGACGATATTGCCGAGCGTGACCTGGCCATCGCCACCTAGCGCGACAATATTGCCGCGCCGCACTGACAGGATGGTGGTGCCGTGAAATTGTTCCATGCTTACCTCAAAATGCTGTGGGCGAATGTGTGTGACAAAATATGCCTGCGCGTAACATCCGCTGCAGATATCAGTCTATTGATAAAAAATGGGGACGCGCCCGCCGATTGCAAGGCAAGCTGCAATCAGTCCTTGCGCGGGATGATGCGTGCAATTTCCTTCAATCCCATGACATTGAGCAAGGCTGCCACCAAATGACTGACCTGATGAAATTCGATGATTTTGTCATTGGCGGCTAGTGCGACCAGTCCGGTCAGAAGTTTCCCGCAAGCGCTAAAATCGATGTGGTTCAACTGCGAACAGTCGATTACCACGATGCTGCGTTCGGCTGCGAATGCGATGATCGCTTCGATTAGAGGCTGTGTATTCCCCGCCACTATGTCCGGCATCACGAAATGGTGAGTGTGGATGACAGCAGAAATTTGCTGAAGTGGGGCCAAGGTGGGTTGGCTGCTGTTGCGCCATGCGGGTGGCGATGTTTCAAACAAGGCAATATAGTTAGCCGCCAGACTGTCGAACGCTTGTTGTTGACCGCCGATGCGATACAGGTCGAATAACAGCAGATAAGCATGTTCGACATGCACTTCAGAGGGGGCTTCCAGAATCGCCTTTTGCAGCAAACGTTCTGCCAGCGCAGCCTGGTTATTCGCAAACAGAATTGCCGCCTCTTCAATCACCGGAGTCGGCAGGATTTCTCCCCGCATGATCGTGCTACCGCGCGAGGCGTCATCGAACAGAATCTCGGTCGATACTTCTTTTCTTTGTTTTGTGTGCTGGAATGCACTGCCTGCACCGCCGTTCTTGCGAGTGGTGGTAACAGCAGTTGCAGAAGTGGCGCCGGTAAGGCGCGGGTCCAAGTCAAGATGAAGCGTCATCGCAGACTCGATCTCGTCGATCTTCAGTTCGGTAGCGCGAGCCGCGTTGCGTTGATCAGACAACGTGGTGCTGTTGCGTGCACCTTGGCTGTTGGCGTGCATGTTTTTTTCGCGGCGCGCGCGCGTGTCTTCAAGCTCGGTGCTGTCGCGGCCCGCTTGCTTTTTATCGAAAAATGAAAAAATCTTCACGTTGTATGGGCCTCTCCAAGGATGCGAGTCTTTGAAGCGATAATTTATCGTAACAAAATTACCCTAAAGAATTTCATGAAAAATTTGCGACTGCGCAACGTTTCTTGAATTCAACTCTCACCGGTATCTTCAAGTATAGGGGTAAGGCGGTGACTTTTTGCGTAAAGATTCCTCTGGGAAGCTATAGTGTCGGGCCAGGAATGCGGTGACGCCCGTCTGATGGTAAAACCAATTCGAATTTAAGGAAAGAGGGCGGGTGGCACCGTCCGATCGATGGCGCCGAGATGCGATAAGCGTGAGTGCGGCGGAAAGCGGTTCAACAGATGCAAAAGCCAGCATTCTCCCTGTGCAGGAAAATGCTGGCAAGATACCCGATCCAGGCATCGGACAGGGCTATTTAATCGCCGTACAGTTTTTGCTTTAGTTCGCGCCGTTGTTGGGCTTCCAGCGACAGGGTTGCAGTCGGACGCGCCAGTAAGCGCGGGATGCCGATTGCTTCGCCTGTTTCTTCGCACCAGCCGTAATCGCCTTCGTCAATTTTAGCGATCGATTGCTGGATTTTTTTGATCAGCTTGCGTTCGCGGTCGCGAGTGCGCAATTCCAATGCGTGCTCTTCCTCGATCGTGGCACGGTCGGCTGGATCGGGTACCAGCACGGTTTCACGCAAATGCTCGGTAGTGTCATCGGCATTTTGCAGCAGTTCTTTCTCGAGCTGCTTCAGACGTGCCCTGAAAAACGCCAGCTGGGCCGCGTTCATATAATCCTTTTCGCCCATCTTAAGGATTTGCTCTTCGGTCAGAAGCGTGGTGGGCGCGTTGGCGTCGGCAGTGGATTGTTTGGTTTTGGTAGTCACTTCGCTTGCTTTCGATGCAGGTTCAAATAATTTATCCGCTAATCCGGCCACTGTGTCGTTCAGTAAGGTGCTGCCGGAACAGATTCGCTCACATTCTTGCTATGTCGGGAAGTCTATCGCTTATCGAGGTACTGTAGCAGACTTCCCTGTGCTTACGCTGATAATCCCCATCTTTCATTGCGTTGTCGCCACTACTGTTTTTCCGGGGCCTGACATATTGTTTTTCGGGAGTAAATTGTTCTTATCGCCAAAAACGCCGACAGTTTATATCAAACATTGCTCCAGGCCTTTGATAATTGTCTCTTTGGGAAGATTCTGGCCGATAAACACCATTTTGCTGCCGCGAACTTCCCCTTCCGCCCATTTGCCGCCAATATCAGTCCCCATCAATTGATGCACGCCCTGGAACAGGACCTTGCGATCGGCGCCCTCCATTAACAACACGCCTTTGTAGCGCAGCATGCGCGGACCAAAAACCTGCACGATACCGCCCAAAAATTCATCCAGCAGCGCGGTATTGAACGCACGTTCGCTTTTGAATACGAACGAAGAGATATTGTCGCTATGGTGGGCATGATGGTGATCATGATGGTCGTGGTGCGCGTGATCGCAGCCAGGCGCGCATGCATGTTCTTCCTCGGCAGCTTCGGCCGCTAAAAATTCGGGATCGATTTCCAGTTTTTCGTTGAGGTTGAAACCGCGGATATCGAGCAGTTCGTCAATGGGTGCTCTGCCAAAATCGGCTGTGCCTATCGGTGCCCGGGGATTGATGCGTTTCAGACGCGTAGTCAGTACGGCTATTTCGGCAGCGCTGGCCAGATCGGTTTTCGATAACAGGATGCGGTCGGCGAAGCCTACCTGGCGCTGCGCTTCTTCATGCGCATCGAGTTGTTGCATTGCGTGGCGCGCATCGACCACGGTGATGATCGCATCGAGCATATAGGACAGCGCGACTTCCTCGTCCATGAAAAAAGTTTGCGCCACCGGGCCCGGATTGGCCAGGCCGGTGGTCTCGATGACCAGCCGGTCAAAATGCAGCAGGCCGTCGGCGCGCTTTTGCGCCAGATCGGTCAGTGCGACGATCAGGTCGCCGCGCACCGTGCAGCAGATGCAGCCGTTGTTCATTTCGATGATCTGTTCGCTGCTGTCTTGCACCAAAATTTCGTTGTCGATGTTTTCCTGGCCGAATTCATTTTCAATCACGGCGATTTTATGGCCATGATTTTCCTGCAGGATACGATTGAGCAAGGTGGTTTTGCCGGCGCCGAGAAAGCCGGTCAGGATTGTGGTCGGAATCAATGCCATGGTGTATGTCGTCTTCAATCGTTATAAATAATGGAAGTTATTGCGGTTGCTGCGCGCATTCGGCGCACCAGCCCTTGATGGTCAGTTCGATGTCGTGACTTTGAAAGCCGGGACCGAGGTTATCTTGCAGCACTGCTTGCAATTGCTGGCGCAGCGTCGATTGCCGGCAAGCGGATTGCGACAGCACATCGCTCACCAGATCGGTTTCGCTATCCACGTTTAGGCAAAATACTTTGGCGCAACGGGTGCACTTGAAATGGCCGTGCTGGTGTTGTCCCGGCGCCCCTTCAATAGTGCGCAAATGCTGGGGGGCGCCGCTGCGGTCGGAATGCTCGCTCCCGGCGCTATAGCGGAATACGCGATCATCGCCGGCGATCTTGTGGGTCAGTCCCGCCGCCATCAGGCAATCCAGCGCCCGGTACAGAGTAACGCGATCCATCTCGGCAAACGCTTCCTGCATATCCTGATGCGACAGTGCGCGCGCCGCACCCAGCAAGGCTGACAGCACCTTCACGCGGGCCGGCGTAACCCGGACAGAGACTGCGCGCAGACGGTTTTCTGCTTCGGTGCGGGTGGCTTCCGAGGGCTTGCTGTGGCTGGCGCTGTGGGACGTCGTGTTCATGAATGGGGTGTATGCGAAAAAATAGATTGTGCACTGGAAGTGCGAATTATGCCGCAATTATGCAATTGGGTTGCAAATCGGATACAGCTACTTTTTGTCCGGGGATTGCTTCTTCGCGCGCGGATGCGCTGCATCGTACACGCTAGCCAAGCGTTGAAAATCGAGTGCGGTATAAACTTGGGTAGCGGCAATCGATTCGTGCCCCAGCATTTCCTGCACTGCACGCAGGTCGCCTGAGGATTGCAGCAGATGCGAAGCAAACGAATGACGCAGCATATGCGGATGTACGTCCGCCGGAATTTCCAATGCCTGCGCATGCGCCTTGATGCGTAGTTGCACCGATCGCACCGAGATGCGAGTGCCGCGTGTGCTCAGGAAGAGCGGATGCGGATCAGTCCGAATCATGCTCGGGCGTACCGCTAACCATGCTTGCAGCGCCGGCATTGCACCTGTGCCGACCGGTACGCTGCGCACCTTGCCGCCTTTGCCGGTGACCAGTACATCCCTGGCTTCGATATTGATCCAGCCAGCCGACGTATAGAGCTTGCCGTGCGGTCCGGTCTCGCGCGCATAGCGTGCATCCAGCCCGACCAGTTCCGAGACCCGCAAACCGCTCGAATACAGCAGTTCGAACATTGCGCGATTGCACAACTGTAGCGCGTTATCGGCCGCAATATGGGGATTGGGGTTTGATACCAGATGCACTGCATCGTCGGCGCCTAGCGCATGCGGCAGTGTTTTGGCGCGTTTGGGCGGGGTCACGCCATCGACCGGATTTGATGCCAGCACCGTCTGTTGCGACAGCCAGCCGAAATAACCGCGCCAAGCAGACAATTTGCGGGCGATTGAGCGCGGATTGAGCCCGCGCGCATGCAGGCGCGCAGCCAGATTGCGCACTTGTGCATGGGTAGTGGATGCCAGCGCTGCGCCGTCCAGCATCAAAGTCAGTTCACGCAAGTCGCGTGCGTAACCGTCAAGGGTATGCGGCGACAGCTTGCGCTGCGTCTTCAGGCAGTCCAGATAGCGCTCGACGGATATCCGGTTGGCATTGGCATCGCCGCTGGAGATGCCTGCAGCAGCAGAGGGAATTGCAGGATTCAACCTAGATGCCTCAGTTGGACAGGTGTGAGTGTGTGTTTTTCCGGCTTTCTGGCTAGGCGCGACGACGACGCAGGCTGCATCCTGCTAGGAGGAGCAACGAAGCCAGGGAGCCGGAAAAGCGTGCAATCGCACCTGTAGCGTGGCAGCAAAAAGGTGAACGAAGGAATGAACAAAAATTTCAATTCAATCATGGTGTTATCGAAGGCAATAAGCGGTCGACTGAGGCTTCTAGGTTCAATCCAGCAGGCACGCCAGGGCGGCGCTGGCGGTTGCGCCGATCTCACTCAGAAAATCGGTTGCCATGCCAGCGGCAAAGCGCTGCGGATCACTTGATCCCAGCACCAGCAAGCCGAAAGTATCTGCGGTACCGAGCCGCAATGGAATGATCGCGGTGGATTGCACGTTGGCTGCATCTTCCAGCCAGCGCACCGCATCGAAATCGTTATTCGCGCCGCAATACGGCGCCGTCAGGCTTTTGGCAAAAATCATTGCGTCGTCTGCGACGTTTTCGGCAAACCACGCATGCGCGTAATCGGGTGCCACGCGCCACAACCGCAGGGTTGCTTGCGGAACACCGAAAACCGTTTGCAGGCCGGCGGCCAGCACATGCGGCAAATCGACATCGTTGCGTGCTTGCAGCAGCGAGCGAGTCCAATTCTGAAATTTGTGCGCAATCGCCTCATTGGCTTGCCCGTGCCGCAGCAAATCCGATAATTGCAGTTCCAGAACTTTATATTTTTCGCGCATTACTTCCATCTGACGCTCTTGCAATGACAGCGTGCGCCCGGTCAGCGGGCTCGATAGCCGGATCTGCCCGAGCAAAGCGGCATGCTCAGCAAAAAAATCAGGCGTGGTTGACAAGAAGTGCGCAACAGAATCGGAATCAAGTGGAATGGTCATCAAGGGTCAGGAAAAATATCGCCATGGCGGTGGCTTGGATAGGCGCAGTATATCGGCGTTTTTGACGGATGCGAAGCGGCTGGCGCTACGCGTTGCCGTAAATTATGATGCAAAAATTTTTGAATTAAAAATATACTCTTGGTATGTATTTATTAAGTGCGCCGATAACATTGCGGGATTATAGGTGCTATTTATGATACTCCCATCAAATATGGTCTAGCCGCAAGGCATTTTGCCTGTTTCACACTCAGCATCTGTAGTGCTTTTCAAAAATAAAACGGGCGTATATGGTTTCCCATATACGCCCGTTCAACTTGTTTTTATCGAAGCATCAACTCCCTCGTTGCTGACCCAGCGCTGAGTCTGGCAAACGACCAAGCGATGTCTTCAGATAATTAGAAGTTGTGTGTTACACCCAAGCCAACGCCGTTAGCTGTGTCGCTAACGCCAGGGTTGGTAACCTTGGTGCGTGCAACGTCAGCATACAACGAAGTACGCTTGGACAGATTGTGCTGGTAGCCAATCGACAGTTTCTGGATTTTTTCGTAAGAACCGCCAAAGCCGGTGATCGCAGTGTTATCCACGCCGTCTTTAGTTTGGTTGTAAGCAGCTTTGATCAAGCCGGAGCCGATTTCATACGTAGCTGCAACAACTGCATTTTTGGTTTTTGGTTCGCCAAAAACGTCTTTGTTTTCACGCTGATCGTAGCCGAGTGCGATTTTGGCTGGGCCAAATGCATACGAACCGGAAACACCCCAGATGTTTGATCTGTCAGTGTTTTCTTCAACACCGTAGCCAGCGCCGAAGTAGATCGGGCCATTGTTGTAGTTCACGCCAACAGCGTAACCATCATTCTGTTGTCCGGAAGCGATTGGTGCGCCGGTTATCGAATCTTTTTTCTCACCCAGGATGTATTGTGCTTGAACGCCGAAGCCGCTCATTTCTGGAGTGTAGTAAGTGATCGAATTGTTGATGCGGGCACGTGTTACTGTATTCAGACCGCCGATGCCGTCGCCTTCGAATGGATCGATTGCTGCAGTGCTTACGCTGTCAATGGTGCTCCAGTTACGGCCCATTTTAACTGTACCGAAACCGCCGGACAGACCGACGAATGCCGGACCGCTGAACAAAGAAGAACCAGCTTGTGTGCCATTGTCAGCATTGAAACGGTTTTCGATTTGGAAAATTGCAGACAAACCGCCGCCCAGATCTTCAGTGCCTTTGAAACCGATGCGGCTAGCATGGTTTGCTTGCATTGTTGTGGCTTTAGCAGATTCTGCCGCGTCGCCATACAATTTAGTGATGCCCAGATCCACTTTACCGTAGATAGTGACTGCGGATTGCGCTTGCGCTACGCCGGCTACTGAACCCAGTACTGCCAATGCGATGAGAGTTTTTTTCATTTTGTGTGTCCTTGGTTAAAGAGGAATGCTCTAAATATTCGAATCCAACGAATATGGATGTAACCATAAGAGTTAACGGATGAAGGGAAAAAAGATTGGTCTGCACCATCCAGAAAATTTTGTTAAATAAATTAAATTGTCAGAAGGATGTGGTTTTTTTGTTACAGATATCTGCAGTAATCTGCGATTGATACAAATCCGTGAGTCTGAGCAACCACTGGCTGTTTGGCAATCTTGCGATTGGCTTGCATTGCACAATAAAAAAGCGCCCGAGGGCGCTTTTTTATCTTGCATTCTATTCGTAGAAGACCTGCTTTCAGGCCATCAAGTGATTAGAAGAAGTGACGGACACCGACGTTGAACAATTTGTCTGTATCGCCGGCAACAGGAACTTTGTAGCTGGCACGGTCATCATTGCGCAATACGCTGTAGCTAGTGTACAAAGCAGTGCGCTTGGACAATGCGTGCGTGTAGCCAATCGCGATTTGCTGAGCATCGGCGTCGTTGACAGCCTTGTCATCTTTACGCAGGTAAGAAAGCATTAAAGTACCTGCTGCACCGACTGGTGCTGTCAAGCCAAGCAATGCATCGCGTTGGTCACGTGAACCCGCGCCTTTTTCCCATGCATAAGTAGCAAATGCTTTGACTACGCCGAAATTGTAATTGCCGCCCAGCAAAGTTACCTTGGTGCTGTCGTCGCCATTTGCAGTTTTGGTGTTTTGATGTGTCAATACGACATCGATCGGGCCATTTTTGTAGCCGACGAAGCCTGCGGCAGTGCGGCTGGCGGATGAGTCGCCAGGAACTTCGCCCAGACCGTATTGCAATTCGCCACGGAAACCGTTGGCAGCGTATGCATAAGTGATCAGATTGTCAGTACGGTTGCCTTGATAGTTAATCAGGCGTGCTGTGTCGCCGGCCAGCGCATCGCCAAACGGGTCGAAGGTTGCGGAGTTAGCGTACACAGGATTCATTTGACGGCCCAGCTTAACGGTGCCGAAACCACCGGTCAGGCCAACGAACGCTTGACGATTGAACAGGCGTGCTGGATCTGCTTGTGCGCCGGTGTCAGCGTTAAAGCCATTTTCAAATTGGAAAATCGCGGACAGGCCGCCACCGAGGTCTTCAGTACCTTTAAAGCCGATACGGTTGCCGTTCAAATTGCCGCTATCCATTCTGGTCACGGAAGTGCTGCCATTGTTTTCGTGTGCCAGGCCGACGTCGACAACACCGTAGACGGTAACAGAAGATTGTGCTTGCGCTACGCCGGCGATCGAGCCGAGTACTGCCAGGGCGATGAGAGTTTTTTTCATGTGTATCTCCAAAATGGACTTGTGGTCGGGGGAATCCGTTTGTTGCGGACAGAATGGAAGATAGGGATTAATGGCGTCGCCGTCGCGGGATTTGCGTTTTGGCTTTTGATGCCTTTGATAAATATGCTCAGATACTTAGAGTTGTGGTTTTTTGGAAACGTATTTTTTCCAAATTTGAATTAATAGCGTGCGTTATCTGGGCTTTTCTGTTGGCGAAGGGAAATTTTTCTTGCTGAACGTTTTATGGGTGAATGTGGTAAATTGTTGTTTTAAGAATACATTTGTTTCAATTTTATTTGTCATTTATCTGTAAATGTTTGCTGGTGAAGCAATTTTTTGATATGTACTATTTCCAAGCGGAATTGTAATTATGGCTACACGAGAAGAGCTGGCGATGATCCGCGGTGCGCGCGCCGGCGATGCTGCCGCGCAACTGAAGCTGGGCACGCGCTATCTGTTTGGCGGCGGCGGCTTGCCGCAGAGTCTGGCGACCGCGCTGCATTGGCTGGAGCGCGCCGCGCATCAGGACGAAAGTGAAGCCTGGATGCTGATCGGTAGCCACATTCCGGTCGAGACGGTGCGCCTGACCGCCAAGCCGCAGTCTTATCTGACCTGGTATGAGCGCGCTTTCGATGCCGGCGTACTGCCGGCGGGGTTGGTATTTGCCAGTCTGGCACTGGAAGACGCGATTGCACCGGATGCTGTTTTGCGCGACAAGGCGGTGCAGGCATTGCAGACGATGGCGCAGGCGGGTATCGCCGATGCACAGTGGCTTCTGGCGCAGCAAGCCGGCATCGATGCATCCTCTACGGCATCCGCGCTGACGGTTGAGGAATCCAGCGAGACGCCCTTGGCGTGGGCCGGTCGCGCGGCCGACGGCGGTGTCGCGCAAGCACAACAGGCGTTGGCCGAACATGCCTGGGCGGCGTCCGATTGGGCCGGCTTCCTGCATCGTGCGTTGCCGCTGGCACGCTCGCTGGTCGATGGGATTGCGCATATTGTGGCCGCAGATGCGCCGGATGTGCTGAAAGCGCAGGCGCAACGCCTGGCGGCGACCGACATCATACTGTTGGCGCACACCGGGCAGGCGTTATCCAATACCGGGCATAGCGATGTCGTGCTAATGCAGCGCTGCTGGGAACTGGCGGCGTATGCCGGGGATCGCACCGCGCAACTGGCGCTCGGCCTGTGGCTGGCGCGCATTAATGGGGAAGGCGTGCGAGCGGCGGCAGCACCGGGTTCCGCACATTACCGAAAGGCGATTATCTGGCTCACGCGGGCCGGTGAACAAGGCTCGGCGGAGGCGTGGTTTGCGTTGTCGCGGATTTATCTGAAGGCGGAATTCTCGCAGCGTAGCCTGGTGGAGGCGAGGCGTTATCTGGAGCATGCGGCGGAAATGGGGCATTGCAGCGCGCAACTGGAATGCGGCGCCAGCGCCTGGCGCAGCCGCCGCGAGGATGTTTCGAACGATGTGCGTGCTGCTTACTGGCTGCAAAAGGCGGCCGCGCAAGGTAGCCGGGAGGCCTTGTTGTTGCTGACTAAGGTCGCAATGCCGGCGACTCCGGCAGCGTGGGCGGTGGCGGCGCAAAACCAGCTGACGCGCGACATGATCGCCGCGCACCCGTTTCTGGCCGCCCGCATTGAGCTGGCGGCGCTGTTTGGCCTGTCGCGGGCGGAAGCGCTGTTGATCGACTTGAACTTGGCCGATTGCGGGCATTGCCTGCAAGTCGATATCCGGGCACAAAATGCGCGCAGCAAGCGCCGTTTGATCCTGTTGCAAACCGGCGAGGAATTGCAGGCGCTGCATCGCATCAAACGCATTTTCGAGGACGTCGATTGCGGCCCGACCGGGCCGGAAGGCAATTACCGCCAGCGCCAGTACCGGTTCAAGGCTTTGGTCGGGGATGATTGAATCTCCCCTCTCCCGGCATGGCTTTTCCTGGTGCCCGAATCGCGATGCGATTCGCTTGTGGGAGAGGGGCTGGGGGGTGAGGCAGGGGTTTCGGGCAGCATGCTGCACGCCTGCTGAACGACATTCGCTTGCAAGCGAATGTGCGCCCTGCAAGGGAGGGTGCTCGCAATATGCAAGGTGTCAAAACAAGGCGCAACCTTGACTGCATTGCCATATTGATGCGGCCGGAATGTTTGCTGACTCCCTCTCTCCCGGCCTCTCTCCCGCAAGCGGGAGAGAGGAGCAAAACAGATCTACTCCGGCATCTCGATTTCCCCCTCGAACACGGTCACCGCCGGGCCTGTCAGCATGACCGGCTGGCCGGGGCCGGCCCAGTCGATTGCCAGCGTGCCGCCTTGGGTGCTGACTTCGACCGGCGAATCGAGCAATCCGCGCCGGATTCCCGCCACCGCCGCGGCACAGGCGCCGGTGCCGCACGCCAGGGTTTCTCCGGCGCCGCGCTCGAATACGCGCAGCTTGATGTGATGGCGGTCGACGATTTGCATGAAACCGGCATTGACGCGCTTTGGAAAGCGTGGATGGTGCTCGATTAACGGGCCATCTGCAACGACTGGCGCTTGTTCCGCGTCTGCCACGACCTGCACCGCATGCGGATTGCCCATCGAGATTACCGATATCCATACGATTGCAGTGTTGATGTCGAGCGGCCACAGAGTGTCGCTGCCTTCGGTTTTGCCTTGCAGCCCGTGCGCATCGAACGGTACCTGCGCCGGCGTCAATACCGGCGCGCCCATATTGACGGTGATGCGGCCATCGGCTTCGAGCTGCGGTTCGATCACGCCGGACAGGGTTTGCACCCGGATGCTGCGCTTGCCGGTCAAGCCCTTGTCGGTGACGAAGCGCACGAAGGCGCGTGCGCCGTTGCCGCATTGTTCGACTTCGCCGCCGTCGGCGTTGTAAATCCGGTAGCGGAAATCGACGTCCGGCGTCGGCGCTTTTTCCACCACCAGCATATGGTCGGCGCCGATGCCAAAACGGCGGTCGGCAATAAATTGCCACTGCGCCGGCGTGAAATCGATGTGCTGGTTGATCGCATCGATCACCACGAAATCATTTCCGGCACCGTGCATCTTGGTAAATTTAATTTTCATGTTTTGTCTGGGGTATATGCGAAAACAATGCTATTTCCGCATATATTCATGCGGACTTATAAAATACAGTGCGAAGTATAGTTAACCTGCCGGAGCCTGTTCATATACGCTCTGGACGCCTGGCGGACGCGTCTTGAAGCGTTTGTGGGTCCAGAAATATTCGGCCGGTGCTTCCAGGATACGCTGCTCGATGAAAGCGTTCATCGCGCGCGTGGCTGCAATCACGTCGTCGCCCGGGTAATTTTCCACTGCCGGATAAAATCGCACTTGCCAGCCCTGATAATGCGGCAGATAAGTAGCAATGACCGGGATCACCTGGGCGCCGGTGAGCTCGGCAATCCGGGCCGGCGCGGTCAGGGTCGCGGCCGGAATACCGAAAAACGGCACGAATTCCGCGTCCTGGGTGCCGAAATCCATGTCCGGCAACATGAAAAACGGCACGTGCTGACGCATTGCGCGCAGGATCGGCTTGACGCCCTCGCTACGGGAAAACAACTGCACCGGCCGAAAGCGCGAGCGGCCCCGGCGTAGCGCGGCGTCAAACGTCCGATTGCGCTGCGGCGTATAGATCGAACACAAAGAGGATTCCAGCATCACTGCGACCCCGGCCACGTCGAGACCGACGAAGTGCGGGCACAGCAAGATGGTCGGCCGAGCGGCAAGTGCGTCCAGCGGCACTTGCGGCACCACCCGGATCAGCTTGCGCAGACGCGCCTGCGGCGCCCACCACAGGATGCCGCGTTCCAGCACGCTGCGCACATACGCACGGAAGTGCTGTTTGGCGATGACGATGCGCTCGGCTTCGCTCAAGTCGGGCAGACAGAGGCGCAAATTGGTCAGGGTGATATGACGACGCGTTCCAAGCAGTGGGTACAAGATACTGCCGATGCCTTCGCCCAGCCGACCCAGCAGCGGCAGTGGCAACCAATGCAGCAGCCACATCAAACCCAGCAACAGCCTCATGCCTGCTCCGGTGCGTCTGCTGCCGCGCTGATGCCGGGAGCTTCTATGCCGTGCGGGACTTTGTAGCGGTTGTAACTCCAAAAATACTGTGCCGGACAGCGTGCGATCAGTTTTTCCATCGCGCGATTGATGGCGGCAGCTTGCGTGGCGGGAGTTTCGCCCAGCGCTTCTTCGAAGCGAATGAAACGCACGGTATAGCCGCGTCCGAACGGCAGCCGCTCTGCATACGACAAAATGATCGGTGCGCCCGACATCTGATGCAGCTTGGCTGGCAAGGTCATTGTATACGCAGGTTTGCCGAAAAAATCGGCCCACACGCCTTCGCCGTTTTGCGGTACCTGATCCGGCAGCAGGCCGATCGCGCCGCCTTTTTTCAGGCATTTGAACAAGGCCCGCACGCCGGACAGGTTGGCTGCCGCCAGCGACAGGTTTTCACGCGCGCGCGCGCCTTCGATCAGCGGTTTCAGCGCATCCTTGCGCGGCGGCCGGTACAGCACGGTCAGCGGCGTTCTGGCAGCGATGGATTGGGCGATAATCTCGAAGCAGCCGAGATGCGGGGTCAGGAAAATTACGCCCTGTTTGGCATCGAGCGCGCTTTGCACCAGTTCCCAGTTTTCGACTTTGACGCAACGCAGCACCCGCGCCGGCGGCGCGCACCAGACGAAGGCCAGCTCCAGGATGCTCTTGCCGGACTCGCGGATCGCCGCATTGCGGTGTGCTGCATGGCCGGCGCGCCGGATATTCTCCGACAGGCGGCGGCGATAGGACGGCGAGGCCAGATAGACCAGCCAGCCCAGCGCTGCACCGAGCGCGTGCAGCACGGGTAACGGAAGGCGCGACAGAAGGCGAAACAGGGTGACGATCATGGTAGATAACGGCGGGTTTACCGATTGCGGACAAGAGGCGTAAAATATCACATTGCAGTATCCGCCGAGTTAAAAGAGACAACTTGCGAGGCGGCATATAAATATCGCTAAAGCGTCGCAGGCTCAATGGACTGGCCGCGACATTGCCAAACCCCGTTATAGGAGCCTGTCATGGCCAATACCTATCTTTTCACTTCCGAATCCGTTTCCGAAGGTCATCCCGACAAAGTCGCCGACCAGATTTCCGACGCCATCCTCGATGCGGTACTTGAGCAAGACCCGGCCGGCCGCGTCGCTGCCGAAACCCTGTGCAATACCGGCCTGGTGATTCTGGCCGGTGAAATCACTTCCACTGCGCATGTCGATTACATCCGCATCGCGCGCGATACCTTAAAGCGGATCGGCTACGACAATACCGAATACGGGATTGATTACAAAGGCTGTGCGGTGATGGTCTGCTACGACCAGCAATCGCCGGATATCGCCCAAGGCGTCAACGTTGGCCAGGGCCTTGACATGGATCAGGGCGCTGGCGACCAAGGCTTGATGTTCGGCTACGCTTGCGACGAAACACCGGAACTGATGCCGGCGGCGATTCATTACGCGCACCGTATCGTCGAGCGCCAGTCGCAGTTGCGCAAGGACGGCCGCCTGCCGTGGCTGCGCCCGGACGCGAAATCGCAAGTGACGCTGAAATACGTCGATGGCCGCCCGGTCGGCATCGATACCATCGTATTGTCGACCCAGCATGCGCCTGAAATGGAACACAAGGCGATTGAAGAAGCCGCAATCGAGGAAATTATCAAGCCGGTGGTGCCGCATGCGTGGCTGCAGGAAACCCGTTACCTGATCAATCCGACCGGGCGCTTCGTCATCGGCGGTCCGCAAGGCGATTGCGGTTTGACCGGGCGCAAGATTATTGTCGATACCTACGGCGGCGCAGCACCGCACGGCGGCGGTGCATTTTCCGGCAAGGACCCGAGCAAGGTGGATCGTTCGGCTGCCTACGCAGGCCGTTATGTGGCGAAAAATATCGTCGCCGCCGGTTTGGCCGAGCGTTGCCAGATCCAGGTTTCGTATGCAATCGGCGTCGCCAAGCCGACTTCGGTCATGGTGACTACTTTCGGCACCGGCAAGATCAGCGACCGGGAACTGGCGCATTTGGTGCTGGAGCATTTCGACTTGCGCCCGAAAGGCATTGTCCAGATGCTCGATTTGCTGCGTCCGATTTATGCCAAGACAGCCGCCTATGGGCATTTCGGCCGCGAAGAGCCGGAATTCACTTGGGAACGTACTGACAAGGCAGCGCTATTGCGTGCCGCCGCCGGGCTGTAAGCGCTTAATGCGATACGCCGGAACCGGTGGACTGCGCGGTTGCTCTTGCTGGGTTCGGCGCGCTATTTCGCTTGGGCTGGCGCTGCTCGGTTTGAGCATCGCCGCACATCCGGCACAGGCGCAAGCAGTGCCCGACTGGTGCCAGCGTCTGTCGAGTCGCATGCAAAGCGTGTCACTTGCGAGTTGCCTCAATAGCGGTTTGCTGCCGACCGGCGTCAAATCGCACAAAGGCTTCCCGATTCTCGTGCGCGATATCGTCCCGGCTATCGTGCCGGCCAACAACAAAACCAGCAAGACCGCGCAGCCCCCGCTGCGCATCTTGTTGCTCGGCGGCATACACGGCGATGAATTGACTTCTGTTGCAATCGTGTTCCGGTGGTTGCAGTGGGCGCAGTTGCCGCCGGCACAGGTGTTTCACTGGAAAATAGCGCCGGTTGTGAATCCGGACGGTTTTCTGGCGGCAAAGCCGAGCCGAGTCAATGCGCGCGGGGTGGATCTCAATCGTAATTTCCCGACCCCGAACTGGCATACCGATGCGCCGCGTTACTGGGCGAAGGCAACCGGGAGCGATCCGCGCCGCTTTCCCGGTGCTGCGCCCTTGTCGGAGCCGGAAAGCCGTTGGGTGCAAAAGGAAATCGAGCGTTTCCGGCCGCAGCTGATTGTCTCGGTACATGCGCCGTTCGGCGTGCTGGATTTTGACGGACCAGCGAAACCGCCGCAGCGTTTCGGTCGTCTGATCTTTAATCGCGTCGGCGTCTATCCCGGATCGCTCGGCAATTACAGCGGTCTGCACAAAAATATCCCTGTCATCACCATCGAATTGCCGAATGCCGGCACCATGCCGCCGGAAGCGGAAATTCAGCGCATCTGGCAAGACATGTTGAGTTGGATACAGAGAAATATGCCAGCGCAGGCGCCGCTGCTGGAGGCATCGTCTTCCGAACCGCAGAAAATGGCGCATTAGAAAGGTTCACAGGCTTTTTATCTGGGATATAATTCCCTTCCCCAAGGAGCGTTGCAGTACTTTTCATCCCGGATGAACGGTATCAGGCTTGGGCAATTCTTATCGCAACTGCGCTCACGTTACTTTTTTTCTAACCGAAAGGAGGGCGTGATGAACGCCGCAGTTTCCAATTCCACAAGTACACTTTCCGCAGTTGCCTCCACCACATTCGCAGATTATGTCGTCGCCGACCTGAGTCTGGCCGATTGGGGCCGCAAGGAAGTTCGCATCGCCGAAACCGAAATGCCGGGCCTGATGGCGATCCGCGAAGAATTCGCCGCTACCCAGCCTTTGAAAGGCGCGCGGATTGCCGGTTCGATCCACATGACGATCCAGACCGCAGTGCTGATCCAGACGCTGGAAGCGCTCGGCGCCGACGTGCGCTGGGCGTCCTGCAATATCTACTCGACCCAGGATCACGCAGCCGCTGCAATTGCCGCCGCCGGCACCCCGGTGTTCGCGTTCAAGGGCGAGTCGCTGGATGATTACTGGGAATTCACCCATCGGATCTTCGAGTGGACCAACGATGCGCAAGGCCAGACCCAGTACGCGAACATGATCCTCGACGATGGCGGCGATGCGACACTGTTGCTGCATCTGGGCACGCGCGCGGAACAAGATGCATCGGTGTTGAACAATCCGACTTCGGAAGAAGAAATTTGCCTGTTCAATTCGATCAAAAAGAAGCTGGCCGCATCCCCTGACTGGTATTCGACGCGCCTGGCGCAAGTCAAGGGCGTGACCGAAGAAACCACTACCGGCGTGCACCGCTTGTACCAGATGCACAAGGACGGCAAGCTGGCGTTCCCGGCGATCAATGTCAACGATTCGGTCACCAAGTCCAAGTTCGACAACCTGTACGGCTGCCGCGAATCGCTGGTCGATGGCATCAAGCGCGCCACCGACGTGATGATTGCCGGCAAGGTCGCGGTGATCGCCGGTTACGGCGACGTCGGCAAAGGGTCGGCGCAGGCAATGCGCGCGTTGTCGGCGCAAGTCTGGGTCACCGAAATCGATCCGATCTGCGCATTGCAGGCGGCGATGGAAGGCTACCGTGTGGTGACGATGGATTACGCGGCTGCACACGGCGATATTTTCGTCACCTGCACCGGCAACTATCACATCCTGACCCACGACCATCTGGCGCAAATGAAGGATCAGGCGATTGTCTGCAACATCGGCCATTTCGACAACGAAATCGACGTTGCTTCGCTCAAGCAATACACGTGGGAAAACATCAAGCCGCAAGTCGATCACATCATTTTTCCGGATGGCAAGCGCATTATCTTGCTGGCCGAAGGCCGTTTGGTGAATCTGGGCTGCGGCACCGGCCATCCGTCGTATGTGATGAGTTCGTCGTTCGCCAACCAGACCATTGCGCAAATCGAATTGTTTGCCAATACCGCCGCGTATCCGGTTGGCGTCTACACGCTGCCCAAGCATCTGGATGAAAAAGTGGCGCGCCTGCAATTGAAAAAACTCAATGCGCAGCTGACTGAACTGACGGACGAACAGGCCGCGTACATCGGCGTGACCAAGGCTGGCCCTTACAAGCCGGAGCATTACCGCTATTGATGCGGACAGGCCGGGTCCCGGTCCGGTCTTTTATGTAGATAATGCGGAGTATGTTGGTATTCCCCGCCGTTTATATGCGGAAAACATATGCTGCTATAGGCAGTATATGTTGTTCGCGAGTCCTGATCAGAGCGCATGCTTGTGCGATTCATTTAATCCGAAAGGTTGTAATGCTTTTACTTGTCTCCTGGCTTATCAATACCGCAGCTTTGCTGGCCTTGCCCTATCTGATGCATTCGGTGCAGGTCGATAGTCTTGCAACCGCTTTAATTGCCGCGCTGGTATTGGGTCTGGTCAATGCGCTGATTCGCCCGATTTTCGTGCTGCTGACATTGCCGGTTACCGTGCTGACGATGGGTTTGTTCATCTTTGTCATCAATGGATTGATGTTCTGGGCGGTGGCAAGTCTGGTGGACGGCTTTCATGTCGCGGGCTTTTGGTCGGCAGTCGGAGGCGCTTTGTTGTTTAGCATTATTTCCTGGGCTTTGTCGGCGATTTTTCTGAAAAAATAAATGTCAAAAAAGAACTTTAGCGTTGAATTTTTCCCGCCAAAAACTGCTGAAGGTGCGGAAAAACTGCGAGTAACGCGCGCAAAACTGGCTGAATTGAAGCCGAAATATTTTTCGGTGACCTTCGGCGCTGGCGGTTCCACCCAGCAAGGCACGCTCGATACCGTAGTGGAAATCATGGGCGAAGGCTTGGAGGCTGCACCGCATTTGTCTTGCGTGGGCAGTTCGCGGGAATCGATACGGAACATTCTGGCGGCTTACAAGGCGCATGGAATCCGCCGCTTGGTGGCGCTACGCGGCGATTTGCCCAGCGGCTATGGCGGCGCAGGCGAACTGCGCTATGCGAACGAGTTAGTCGAGTTCATTCGGGCCGAGACCGGCGATTGGTTCCATATCGAGGTTGCCGCGTATCCCGAAATGCACCCGCAGGCGAAATCGCCGCAAGACGACTTGCAAAATTTCGTGCGCAAGGTGCAATCCGGCGCGAATGCTGCGATCACGCAGTATTTCTACAACGCCGATGCGTATTTCCAGTTTCTGGAGAATGCCCATAAGCTGGGCGTCGCGGTGCCGGTGGTGCCGGGCATCATGCCGATCACCAATTATTCGCAGCTGATGCGTTTTTCCGATATGTGCGGCACTGAAATCCCGCGCTGGATACGGCTGAAATTGGCCAGTTTCGGCGACGACAGCGACTCCATTCGGGCTTTCGGCCTGGATGTAGTGACGCAATTGTGCGAGCGTTTGCTGGCCGGCGGTGCGCCGGGGCTGCATTTTTACTCGATGAATCAATCGACTGCGACCACAGCGATACTGCAGCGATTGGGATAACAGCACTCAGGCTTCCCGGGGATTCAGGATGCCTGTTTCAGTGATGATGGCATCCATCGCAACATCGTGGGCGGCCGCTTCAAAATCGACGCGGCTGCATGCATAAGCGATGCCGATGGCGAGCGGATGCGTCGGGTTGGCCAGCGTACGGTCGTAGAAACCGCCGCCATAGCCGAGCCGGATGCCGGAGCCGGTAAAGCCGACGCACGGAATCAGCAGTGCTTGCGGCTGCAGCGCAACCAGAGGCGCTGCCGGAATCGAGACGCCGAACGCATCCTTGGTCAGAGGCATACCCGGCGTCCATGCAGCGAACTGCAACGGCGCGTCCGGCGCCGTCACTACCGGCAGCGCCAGTTGCACCCCTGCTGCAACCAGTGCCGCATACGCGCTCTGCAAATCCGGTTCGTGCCGGACCGGCCAATACACGCCCAGCACCGCGACCGGATGCGCGCGCCACCAAGCGGTGACGTGGCTGGCGATGGCGCTGTCGTGGCGGGCGCGCTGTGCGGTTGCGATGGCGCGCCGTACCGCGATCAAGTGCCGGCGCAGCGCGGTTTTGTCAGCCGTCGCGCACTCCTTTTGCTGTGAATTATCCTGCGCCAAAGTGTGGCTTAAATCGCGTGCTATGCTGGAAGGTGTCATACAGAATTAGTGGAAATCGTATTTATGTTTACTGTCAATAGAATTGTCAAAGTTGCCAAAGTTGCCCGGATTACGCGGGCAGCGTTTGCTGTCGCAGCGCTGGTTTTGCTGCCTGTTGCACACGCACAATTCAAGCAGGCCGGCGCATTTGGCGAAGATGAGGATTTCATTGCCTTGCGCGATGCTGCGCGCAAGGCGGATGCCGAGAAAACCGACCAAATTGCATCGCGGCTGTCAAATTATGCCATCGATTCGTATGTGAATTACTATCGGCTCAAGGTGCGCCTGAAAACCGCGTCCGAAACTGAAATCCGCCGTTTTCTGACGCGTTACGAGGGCAGCGCGATTGCAGATCGCTTGCGCAACGATTGGCTGCTGGAGTTGGGCCGCACGCGCGATTGGGCCCGGTTCGATGAGCAATATCCGCAATTCGCGCTTGACGACGACACCCAGCTCAAATGCTATGCATTGATGTCGCGCATCGAAAAACGGCAGCAGGTGGCGGCCGACGCCCGGACACTGCTGGTAGTGCCGAAGGATTATGGCTCTGCGTGCGTGGCCTTGCTGACCGCTTTGGCGGAAACCGGACAGTTCGATGAGAACGACTTATGGGAGCAGATCCGGTTGGCAGCCGAAGTCAACAATCTGGCACTGGCGCGGCAACTGACTGCGCTGGTCGATCTGACGATGGTCGAGAAGGTTGCAATTGCCGTCAATCAACCGGCGTTGACGGTGGCCTACGGCCCCGGCACCGGACGCGCCGCGCATGAGGCTTACCTGATTGCGCTCGGACGTCTGGCTAAAACCAGTCCAGAGCAAGCCGCGCGTACCTTGTCCGGTAATGGCGCTGCGCTGACGCAACAGGAACAAGCACAGGCGTGGGCGCAAGTCGCCTTGCCGGCTTCGCTCAGTCTGGCACCCGAAGCGTTGAGTTACTGGCGTCGCTCAAATGGTGCCCGCTTGTCGCTGGAGGGATATCAATGGCGTGCGCGGGCTGCATTGCGGGCCGGTGACTGGACGCAAGTCGCTGCAGCGATCGATGCGATGCCGGCCAAACTGCGCGATGACGCTACCTGGGTGTATTGGTCGGCGCGCGCGCTGAAGGCGCAAGGGCAGAACGAGACAGCGCAAAAAATGTTTGCGTCGATTGCCGACCAAACCAATTTTTACGGTCAGCTGGCGATGGAAGAAACCGGCCGCAAAATTACCATTCCAGCCAGCGCCGCCAAGACCGCACCGGACGAAGTGGCTGCAGTGGCGATGAATGCGGGCTTGCGCCGCGCGTTGAAATTTTTCCAGATGAATTTGCGCTTTGAAGGCACCCGCGAATGGAACTGGGAGTTGCGCAAAATGAGCGAGCGCCAGCATTTGGCTGCAGCCGAGTTTGCACGTCAGAACAATGTGCTGGACCGGATGGTCAATACGTCCGACCGCACCAAGACCGAAGTGGATTTTGAACAGCGTTTCCCGGCGCCGTTTCGCGACATCATGCGCGTCAATACCCAGCGGCTCGGTATCGACATGGCTTGGGTGTACGGACTGATCCGGCAGGAATCGCGTTTTCTGATGGATGCGCGCTCGCATGTCGGCGCGTCCGGGTTGATGCAGATCATGCCGGCTACCGCCAAATGGGTTGCCAACAAGATCGGCTTCGGCGATTTTGCGCCTGGCCGGGTCAACGACATCGATACCAATATCTTGCTCGGTACCAATTACCTGAATATCGTCCTGAGCGATCTGGACGGTTCGCAAGCGCTGGCAACCGCCGCCTACAATGCCGGCCCGGGTCGGCCGCGGGCTTGGCGCGCTACGCTGCCTGGAGCGGTGGAAGGGGCGATTTTTGCCGAAACCATTCCGTTTTCCGAAACCCGTGGTTACGTCAAGAATGTACTGTCCAATGCAACGTATTATGCGGCCTTGTTCGATGGTCAGCCGCAATCGCTCAAGGCGCGTCTGGGCACTGTCGCGCCGAAGTAGCTAAAACCTATTTTCCACGAAAGACATGAAAATCACGAGCTGCCACCGAACTCAATGAACTTCGTAAAAACAAGGAGTATCACTATTTTCATCGCATTTACCGCATATATTTAGTGCGTATATAAAATATACTCAGGCTAGTTTTTGCAGGTTTAGCCAGCGCTTTATCAGCCCAACATTGTGCGCAGAATGTTGGGTTTTGCAAGCTCAGCACCAATCTGCAATTCAAAATTATAATTTTAGCCACACCGGCACACCAGATTCAGGGAGTAATACACATGCGATATCCAACAGTATTAGTAATCGGCGGTAGCGGTTTTGTCGGCAGCAGTCTGGTGGCGCAATTGTCCAACGCCGGCCATCGCGTGATCGTACCGACCCGCCGCCGCGAGCGCGCCAAGCATTTGATTACGCTGCCGACAGTCGATGTGATCGAAACCAACGTGCATGACGATGCATCCTTGCGTGCATTGCTGCAGGAGGCCGATGCAGTAATCAATCTGGTGGGGATTTTGCATTCGCGCTCCGGCGATCCTTACGGTCCGGATTTTGCGCGTGCGCATGTTGAACTGCCTAAACGTATCGTCGCTGCTTGTGCGGCCGGCGGCGTGTCGCGTTATCTGCATATGAGCGCACTGGGCGCGGATGCCAACGGGCCTTCGATGTACCAGCGTTCCAAGGCTGCCGGCGAGGTTGCCGCCCGGTCAGAGCCCAGCTTGCACACTACGGTTTTCCGCCCTTCGGTGATATTCGGCGCAAAAGACCATTTTTTGAACATGTTTGCATCGATGCAAAAGATTTTTCCGGTAATTCCGCTGGGCAGCGCGGAGGCGAAATTCCAGCCGATCCATGTCGAAGACGTGGCGCGTGCGTTCGTCAATGCGCTGGCATGCGAGCAAACCATCGGCAATACTTACGAGTTGGCGGGTCCTACCGTATACACCTTGCGCGAGCTGGTGCATTTGGCCGGTCTGTATGTCGGCTATCCGCGTCCTATCATTGCGCTACCGCCGTCGCTGGCGCGCCTGCAAGCAATGTTGCTGGAATATGCGCCGTTCGGTCCGGTGATGAGCCGCGACAACCTGGCGTCAATGCAAGTCGATAATGTGGCAAAAGGACCGATTGCGCCGGAACTGGACGTGGTGCCGGCATCGCTGGAAGCGATTGCACCGCATTATTTATCGGGCAATTTCCCGCGTGCGCGGTATGACGATTACCGCACTCGCGCCCACCGTTAATCCTGTCTAACGTAAAGATTGCGAGTCTACCGTGCAAACTACCGATTCCGATATCGCGCTGTCCCATGCTTTGACCAATGGCGGGAAAGCCAGCCTGCGGCTGGTGATCGGCAACAAGAATTACTCGTCCTGGTCGATGCGGCCCTGGGTGGCGATGACTGCATTTGGCATTCCGTTTGAGGAAAATCGTATTTTGCTGGACCGGCCGGACACTGCAACGCGCATCGCTGAAATATCGGCCGCCGGGCGGGTGCCGGTGTTGCTCGCCGGCGCGATTACGATCTGGGATTCGCTGGCGATCTGCGAATACCTGGCCGAGCAGTTCCCCGACTTGCATTTGTGGCCGCAGGATGTCGCCGCCCGTGCGATGGCGCGCAGCATCTGCGCCGAGATGCATTCCGGCTTTGGCGGCTTGCGCAGCGCGATGTCGATGAACATCCGCATGTCGTTTCCCGGCAAAGGGCGCACGCCCGATGCGCAGGCCGATATCGGCCGCATCTGCGAAATCTGGGAAGAATGCCTGTCGCGCTTCGGCCACCATCAGTTCCTGTTCGGGCCGTTCTCGATTGCCGATGCCTACTACGCGCCGGTGGTGATGCGTTTTCGCAGCTATCAGGTGTCGCTGGCGCCGGCGCTGCAGGCGTATGCGGACCGGGTTGCCGCCCATCCTGCGGTGGCGCAATGGATGATTGAGGCGCTGGACGAACCGGAGCGCTCGGCCAAGTACGACGCCGGCCCGACCTGATGTCGGCGGATTCATTCAAATGAAAATCTACACGGTCGGCGGCGCGGTGCGCGACGCCTTGCTCGGCCTGCCGGTACAGGATCGCGATTTCGTGGTGGTCGGCGCCACGCCGCAGCAAATGCTGCAGCAGGGTTTCATGCCGGTAGGCAAGGATTTCCCGGTATTTCTGCATCCCGATACCCACGAGGAATACGCGCTGGCGCGCACCGAACGCAAGACTGCGCCCGGCTATAAGGGTTTCGTGTTTCATGCCGACCCCGATGTGACGCTGGAACAGGATCTGGTGCGGCGCGATTTGACCATCAATGCGATTGCCCGCGCCGAGGACGGTACGCTGATCGACCCTTTCGGCGGCCAGCGCGATCTGGCGGCCCGGGTATTCCGTCATGTTTCCGATTCGTTTGCCGAAGATCCGGTGCGCATCTTGCGCCTTGCCCGGTTTGCTGCCCGTTTTGCGCTGCCGCCGCATGATTTCCGCGTAGCGCCGGAAACCGCCGCGCTGATGCGGCAAATGGTGGCTGCCGGCGAAGTCGATGCGCTGGTGCCGGAGCGGGTCTGGCAAGAGCTGGCGCGCGGCTTGCAGGAAGCACTGCCGTCGCGCATGTTTGCAGTGCTGCGCGACTGCGGCGCGCTGGCGCGTCTGCTGCCGGAACTCGAGGTGCTGTGGGGCGCGGCATCCCGACGCCATCCTGAAACCGACGCCGGTCTGCATGTGATGCAGGCGATCGATGCCGCGGCCCGACACAATCTGACGCTGCCGATCCGTTTCGCGGCGCTGCTGCACGATTTGGATGCGGATGCAGTGATTTCGGTCTGCGAACGCTTGCGGGTGCCGCACGATTGCCGCGATCTGGCCGTCATGACGGTGCGCGAATATGACAACGTAAGTCAGGCGCTGCAACTGGATGCCGATGCCATCGTATTTTTGATGGAGCGCTGCGACGCTTTGCGCAAGCCGCAGCGTTTTGCCGATATGCTGCAAGCGCTGATGTGCAGTTTGCAAGGCGGGGCGGAACCGCTTTTGCGCCATTCTCTGCCGCAACGCGATTATCTGTTGAGTGCGCTGGCTGCTGCGCAAGCAGTCGATGCAGGCGGTATCGCCACGGATACCGCGCAAGCGCATCCGGGGCAGCCGCAGCGCATCGCGCACGCAATCCATGCGGCACGATTGGCTGCTGTTAAAACGTTGGCTGTCCGCAACGAATCTTCGCTTTAAAGAGTGCGCGAACAGTGCCATGGAACCGGATTTCGTTGCTATGCGCGGGGGGTAACATTGCCTTGACAGCGAAGCATGCGAACCCGGATACTTCCGCACTTCGAATGAACCTCTTCATCACAGGCATGTCTGAGTCTCGAACCGTTGCCGTCTATTTCGTCGCATCGCCGCTCCAATATCTCGCCTCAAAGCGGATTGCAGAGCAGATGGAGCCGGGTGTGCGTCAGGTATTGGTGTGGTACAAGCCGGGCCTGAAATCCGTCATCGATTCTGCGCAGTGGGACGCATGCAGCTATATGCCGTGGCCGCGTTGGGAACCGTTGCCGGGCATATTCGGCAGGCACCGCCGTCTGCGTGCGAATATCAGGCTGGTGGCAGGACTGGTCGGCACATGCGAGAAACTGGTATTGCATAGCGCGGTATTCGATACCGAGGCGATCAATTATTTCCTGCGCGCATTACCTGCTGCCTGCGGCGCCCAGGAAATGCATGCCCGTATTTTGCCGGATGGGCTGATCAGTATCAGGCGCTATCCGCTGAGCTGGGCAAAACGGGCGCTGCAATACACCCGCAAGCTGCGCCGGCTGTTCGCCCCCGAACTGGATTATCAGTGCTTCAGCGGCGACCGGATCGGTTCCGACGCCGTATTTTGCGACCGTATTTATGTGCTGCCCGGTCTTCCGCACGAATACCCGGCGACTAAGGTGTGCGAGTTGCCGTCTTTGGTAGACCTCAAGCCTGCGGTGCTGACTGAGGCTTCAGGCAAGAGCCGCCGCGCGCTGGTGATAGGGCAACCGTTGGTCGACACCGGCCTGCTTGCGGCGCAGGATTTGCCGATCGTGACCGCGCAAATACGCGCATGGCTGGCGCAGCATGATATTACCGAGATCGATTACAAGGCGCATCCGAAGGACCCGGCGCACGAGTTGCGTGATCCGGATTACCATCTGATCGATCCTGCCGGTGCACTTGAATCGTACCTGGCGTCCACCGATTACGATGCTGTGCTGGGCGTGCGTTCGTCGGCGCTGCTGTTCGCGCGCCAGATCTATCCGCAATCGGTCGAAGTGGTTGCCTTTGGCTGGGATCGGGTGCGTTTTAAATCAGAGGCAGAGCGCAACGATATGAAAAAGACTTTTTCGATGTGTGGCGTGGAATTTTATGTACGCTGAACATGCGCCTCCTGTGCTACTGCGATGATATCGTCGTTGCTGCATGAGGTGTTGCCTTTTTCCTGCCTTTGGATGTTTTCGCCAAATGTGTAATGCGTGATAATCGCTGGCGATAAAAGACGCACCGCCATCTGATTTTTTCCGGTGTTTTGGTGCCAAATGCCATGTATCGAGTTCAGGCGCGTCGCTGAGAATTATATGGAATGCTTTAATTTACGCAATTAATTAGCAATTTTACGGATTTATAAATTTTGATTTTTAGCCAAAACAAGCTATTTTCCAAGCAGATGCGTGTCTGGCTATTGAGTGCAATTTGTTTTGCCTTGCCAATGAAAGCCAGTTTTGTGTATGTGTTGAGCGGCTTGCTTTTGCTTGTATGGCTGGCCGAAGGCGGGATCGCTGAAAAAATCAAGAATATCTTGCGTTCACGAGTGTGTCTCGCGTTCCTCGCGTATTACCTTGTATTTCTCTTGGCCATGTTGTGGACTGAGGACGCAACGACTGGCTGGAGAATGGTAGAACGTCAGAAGCCTTTTTTGCTGTTCCTTCTTTATTGGAGCAGCGCAGAGCCGGAATATCGGGAGCGTTATATCTCGGCTTTTATAGCCGGGTTGATCGTATGCGCGGTATTGGCGCATTATAATTTGATGCAACTGTACTGGTTTCCCGATTGGCCGCGTGGTGTGCGCGTATTCAAGAGCATCGGAGATACTGCTCCTTTCGTTGACCGGATAATGTATGCGCCGATACTCGCACTTGGCGCTTACTTCAGTTTGCACCGCGCCGTTTTTTCGATAAGCATGTCATCGCGCCTTTGTGCCATTGGCATTACATCCCTTCTGCTCTCCAATCTTTCATTCTCTGGCGGACGGGCCGGAATGGTAATGTTCATCGTGTTGTGCATTGCCCTTGTTTTCCAGCGCATCGCGGCGCGCCGCAAGGCGCTGGTGATTTGCGCGGTTTTTTTGCCGCTGTTTTTTTTCTCTGCTTACAATACCTCTGGTTTTGTTGCCGAGCGTATTGATAACGCGATCGCCGACATTCGGGTTTTCGATAAAAATCCCAATACGTCGGTAGGACAAAGGCTCGTGTATTGGACCACCAGTTTTCAGCTTTTTATCCGAAATCCTGTGATTGGCGTTGGCAGTGGCGATTTCCAGAAAGAGTACGCGAAAATCAAACCTGAGCGCTGGCAAGCAACACCGGATTCCTATAATCCCCATAATCAATTTCTGATGACGGCAGCGCTCACCGGACTGATAGGCCTGATGTTGCTTCTTTTTATTTTTTATAGCGCGGCCGTATCCGGAAATGATGCGAGAACCAAAACCGTATTGATCGGATTTGCTGCCGTTTGTATGTTTGAAAGTTATTTTTGGCGTTCCAATACGGCTTTGACGTTCTCCGCGATTTTAGCCGCGCTTTTGGTTAATGCGAGATCGGAATCAAAAGCATGAAACCTCTGCGTATTGCCTTTGTCTCGTCGCATCCAAGAATGCGGCGTTTTCGACGCGACGCCTCCTATATATATCGTTGCGAAAATCCCGCACTGGCATTGTCGGCGCTCGGTCATAAGATCAGCCTGATCCATATAACTGCGTTATTGATCCGGCGGGATTTCGATATTGCAGTTTTTCTGCGGCCTTCGCGCTCGTGGATGTTCGATTACGTTACTGATCGGTTGCGCGCACGCGGCACGACCTTGATTGGCGATGCTGATGATTTGATATTCGATCCTGCATGCGCGCAGTTTCGTCCGTCCGTAAGGAATAATCTGAGCGATCAGATGAAAACCCAAAGCAAGTTTATTTTGCATGCAAGCGCGTTGGCAAAAATGGATAAGGTGCAATTTTCCACAAGCGAACTTGTGCGGCGTTATTTGGCGCTCCATCCGCAAGTGCAATGCGCGCTTATTCCGAATGCGGGACATCGGTCGTGGCGCGTCCTTCCTCCGGCATCTCCATGCTCGGAACGGAATATTTCCTATTTCAGCGGAACACGCACGCATGACCGCGATTTTTCGCTGGTTGCGCCTGCTTTGGAAGCGTTGCTGCAGCGCCATGACGATTTGAAAATTCGGATTGTCGGGCCGGTATCGAATATTTTTGATCATCCGCGCGTGATTAAAATTGAAAAGGTTTTATTCAAGGATTATCCGCAACTGGTCCGTGCCAGTCATATCAGCATAGCGCCGCTTGAAGATACCCCTTTCAACCAGTGTAAATCTGCGCTGAAAGCTCTTGAGGCAGGAATGATGAACGTCCCGATCGTTACCTCTTCTGTCGGTGACTATTCCGGGCTCGATGTCGAAGGTGTGCTGCGGGCAAACTCTGCATCCGAATGGGAGTCCCAACTGGAATTTGCACTTGATCCGGAAAATTACCAGCGATTGAGCGCAGGATTGCGGGAAAGAATGCAGGGCTTTGCCGACGTTGACGATTGCGCAGCAAAATTTCTGCAGTTCGCGGCAAGCTAGGCCGGTCGTCGTATGCCCGTTGGAGTTTTAAATTGACATTGGTGATGGGTAAGCCGTTTTGCGTTTCACGCAAGGAACCGGAATGAAAAGAGTTCTCATCGTCCGCACTTCCGCCATCGGCGACGTGGTTTTTGCGTCGCCGATGGCGGCTGCGTTGCGGCGCAGTTATCCGGATGCGCATATCGCCTGGCTGGTCGAGCCGGGCATCGATGCGCTGCTTGCGCACGACCCGTGCGTGGACCAGCGCATCCTGTGGCCGAAGTCGGAATGGAAGGCGTTGTGGAAGTCGGGCCGGCGGCTGGAGGTATTGCGCCGCGTGCTGGCGCTGCGCCGCCGGCTGCGCGCCGAGCGCTTCGATACCGTGCTCGATTTGCAGGGCTTGCTGAAAAGCGGCCTGCTGGCATGGCTGACCGGCGCGCCGCGCCGCATCGGACTAGGCTCGCGCGAGGGCAGCCAGTGGCTGATGACTGAAGTAGTGCCGCGCGGCGGCGATGCCGCGCGCATCAGTTCCGAATACCTGCATCTGGCGCAGCAGCTCGGCCTCGATTGCGGCGACGATCGCAGCAGCGCTTGCAGCAGCGGTTGCAACCATTTCGTGCCGCGCTTGCATCTGGACCCGCAGGCGGAAGCTTCGGCGCTGGCCAAGCTGGCCGCACAGGGTCTTGCGCCCGGGCGCTACGCAGTGTTTGCGGCCTTCACCACGCGACCGCAAAAGCACTGGTTCGACGATAGCTGGCAGCGCCTGGCGCAACTGGTGCAGCGCCAGACCGGCTTGGTGCCGTTGCTGCTGGGCGGGCCGGCCGACCGCGAGGCTGCTGCCAGGTTGGCCGGCGGTGCGCCGAATCTGATCAATCTGGCGGGGCAAACCAATTTGTCCGAAGCGGCGGCACTGATCCGGCACGCCGGGGCGGTGATCGGAGTCGATACCGGCCTCATGCACATGGGCATCGCCTTCGGGGTACCGACGGTCGCGATTTTCGGCTCTACCTGTCCGTACCGCGTGACTTGCCGCGACAACGCGCGCGTGATCTGGCTTGGGATGGCTTGCTCGCCGTGCAAGCGCAAGCCGACTTGCAACGGTGCATGGACTTGTCTGCGCGACATCAGCGCCGAGCGGGTAATGCTGGAACTGCGAATCGTATTGAAAACTGTCGAAGCGGAGTCCCCGGCATGAAAGTCTTGCATGTCGAAGCCGGCAAACATTATTACGGCGGCGCGCGCCAGGTCGCTTACATCATCGAAGGCCTGGCTGCGCGCGGCGTGACCAATCTGCTGGCGTGCCCGCCGGATGCCGAGATCGCAAATGCGGTCGGTGCATCGGCCCGGGTGCATCAGATCGCAATGCGCGGCGATGCCGATATCGGCATGGCGTTGCGGCTGGCCAGACTGATCCGTGCCGAGCGGCCGGACATCGTTCACTTGCATAGCCGGCGCGGCGCCGATGTGTGGGGCGGGGTGGCGGCACGCATGACCGGCACGCCATGCGTGCTGTCGCGGCGGGTAGACAACCCGGAAGCGCGCTGGCAAGTGGCGCTCAAGTATCGCTTGTACCACCATGTGATCACGATTTCCGAAGGCATCCGCCAGGTATTGCTGTCCGAAGGCCTGGCGCCGCAACGGGTCAGTTGCGTGCGCAGCGCGGTCGATGCCGCACCCTACTTGGCGAACGTCGAGCGCGGCGCCTTCCTGCGCGAATTCGGACTGCCTGCCAACGCAATGGTGGTCGGCATGGTCGCGCAACTGATTGCGCGCAAGGGCCACCGTTATCTGATCGAAGCAGTCGATGCGCTGCGCGCCGACTATCCCGATTTGCGGGTGCTGTTGTTCGGCCAGGGCGCGCTGCAGACGGAACTGGAAGCCATGATCGCGCAGCGCGGGCTGACCGATATCGTCCGGTTGGTCGGCTTTCGTGCCGATTTGCCGCAATGGCTCGGGGGACTCGATATCCTCGCGCATCCGGCCGAGATGGAAGGGCTGGGCGTGTCGCTGCTGCAGGCGTCTGCTGCCGCCGTGCCGATCGTCACCAGCCGCGCCGGCGGCTTGCCGGAGGCGGTCGCCGATGGCGTGAGCGGCTTGCTGACTGCGCCGGGCGATGTCGCGGCGTTGACTGCCGCGCTGCGCCGCTTGCTCGATGACGCCTGCTTGCGCCAGCGCATGGGCGCAGCCGGACGCGCACGCATACTGGCGGAGTTTTCGGTGGATGCGATGGTGGAAGGCAATCTCGCAATTTATCGCCAGCTAATTAATCAACATTGTTCCGGAGCACTCACATGAATTCGCCGCGCATCGTCTCTGCTGATATCCGCATCGCCATCGCCATCGCGCTGTACATCCTGCTGCTTGCAGTGCTGCCGCATTCGGTGTTTCTGCTTACCTTTTCCGAACAGGGTCCGTTTGAGCAGCTGTCGATCCTGGCCTGGATATTTGCCGCGCTGGTTATTGTCGTGCGGATCCGCCCGCTAGGGCCGCGGGCCTGGGCATTTGCGTTGCTGTGCATGATTTTCGCCGCGCGCGAAGCCGACTGGCACAAGGGATTTACCGCCGACAGCATACTCAAGACCAATTATTACAAGCACGCGATTGCACCATTCGGTGAAAAGCTGGCGGCGGCAACTGTGGCGCTGGCCGCGATAGCATTGTTGCTGTATGTCGGATTCGTGGTGGCGCGCTTCCTGTTGCGTGACGGCGGCTGGCGTTCGCGGGCCGGAATCTGGCTGATCATCGGAACCACGCTGGTAGTGCTGGGGAAGGTGCTGGATCGCGCCCCGGCGGTGCTGGCGACAGACTACGGCATCGTGCTGTCACCGATTGTCGATCTGTATGCTACTGCGTTCGAAGAAGGCCTGGAAATGATCCATCCGCTGATACTGGCCTGGTCGGTATGGATCAGCCAGGTTGAGCGCCGTTATTTGTCGTGACAGCGCGTATCAGCCGGTAAAAAATCGGTGCTGGGCAATGGCGCTCCGCGGGCCGCGATGCGCAGAATTGCGCAGGATAAAGCCGGTTGCAGCCGAACGTGATATCGTGCATTGTGCACCGCACAATAAAGGAGTGCCAACATGAGCACAATTGATAAGCCTGAGCAAACTTTACCCGCCACCGCGAACGGCGAACAGGACCGCAGCAGCACGCCGGAGAAACCGGATAAGCCTACGGTCCACGTCAAGGAATTGGCGGAGCGCGACCGGCACCGGATTGAGCGGCATTTTCTGGCGCTCGACGACCATGATCGTTACCTGCGCTTCGGCATGCGGCTCAACGATGAATTGATTACGCAATATGTAAATCAGCTCGATTTTTCACGCGACACCATTTTCGGCGTGTACGACAGCAAGTTCAAGCTGGTCGGCGTCGGCCATCTGGCGTTCGCTCCGCGCGATGCCTATCCGGATTCTGTCAGCGCCACGCTGAAAGACCGCGTTGCCGAGTTCGGCGTTTCGGTCAGCGCTAGCGCGCGCGGCCTGGGCGTAGGCTCGAAACTGTTTGAGCGGGCCGCAATCCATTGCCGCAATGCCGATGTCGATACGCTGTACATGCATTGCCTGTCTTCGAATCAGGTGATGATCCATATCGCCAAAAAAGCCGGCATGGAAATCCATCGCGACCATGGCGAAGCCGATGCCTACCTGAAATTGTTGCCTGCCAGCCCACGCACGGTATTCAAGGAAGCGATGGAAGAGCAAGTCGCCAGTTTCGATTATGCATTCAAGGCCAATGCCCGCGCCGCAGTCAAGTGGCTCGGACACCTACCCCGCTTCAAGGATGACTGAGAGCATTGCGATAACGCGCTTGTGGGCTGCGTGAGTATGCGCAGCAGATAATCGATGCAGTATTTTTGGCCGGCAAGCTGCCGCTTCCGGCCAGATCCATCGCGGCGGCGCAATCGGCGCGCGCCGCCTATACTGTTTCCATAACCATTATGGAGGCGGGCATGGACTTTCAATCGTGGGACAACCCGATGGGCACCGATGGCTTCGAATTCATCGAATACGCGGCGCCGGACCCGAAGGCGCTGGGCGCAGTGTTCGAGCAGATGGGCTTTGCGGCGATTGCCCGCCACCGTCACAAGGATGTGACGCTGTACCGCCAAGGCGGGATCAACTTCATCATCAATGCCGAGCAGGATTCGTTCGCGCAGCGTTTTGCACGCCAGCACGGGCCGTCGATCTGCGCGATCGCGTTCCGCGTCAACGACGCCGCATTTACGTACCGGCGCGCGCTGGAACTGGGTGCCTGGGGCTTCGACAACAAGACCGGCCCGATGGAATTGAACATCCCGGCCATCAAGGGCATCGGCGATTCGCTGATTTATTTCGTCGACCGCTGGCACGGCAAAAACGCGGTGGACGGCGTCGCTCCGGGCGGGATCGGCGACATCAGCATTTACGACGTCGATTTCGTCGCGATTCCGGGTGCTCAAGCCAATCCGGCCGAAGGTGTGAAAGGAGCGGGCCTGACCTACATCGATCACCTGACCCACAACGTGCACCGCGGCCGCATGAAGGAATGGGCCGAATTCTACGAAAACCTGTTCAATTTCCGCGAAGTGCGCTACTTCGACATCGAAGGCAAGCTGACCGGCCTGAAGTCGAAGGCGATGACTTCGCCGTGCGGCAAGATCCGCATCCCGATCAATGAATCGTCCGACGACAAGTCGCAGATCGCCGAATATCTGGCGCTGTATCACGGCGAAGGTATTCAGCACATCGCGCTCGGCACCGACGATATCTATGCGACGGTGGAAGCGCTGAACGCCCGCCAAGTCGTGTTCCAGCACACCGTCGGCACGTATTACGATTTGATCGACCGCCGCCTGCCGCAACACGGCGAAAACGTGGAGCAACTGCGCCGCCTGAATATCTTGATCGACGGCAACAGCAACGCAACCCAGCGCGAATTGCTGCTGCAAATCTTCACCCAGACCGTGATCGGCCCGATATTTTTTGAAATCATCCAACGTAAAGGCGATCAGGGTTTCGGGGAAGGTAATTTTCGCGCATTATTTGAATCAATTGAGCTCGATCAAATCAAACGTGGTGTATTGACGGATAAACACGGAGCGCAATAATTTTGCTCTGCAGATACTCATTGATAATGGGAGTATGGTGAAATTATGGCAGTTTCTCGCATATTTTTATTGCTGAAAAAATAATGCTGCTCCGAGTATGTTGTGAATTGCGAGTGTCTGGACAAGTGCGGCACACGCTTGATTCTCTTTCTCACTTTCTTTAATCGATTGCATCATGAACAAGCATCCGAATACCGACGATTTTTTCGCCACCGTAGCGGAAAAGTCGCATGGCGCCGCGCTGCGCGGCGACTACACGCATGCCGATGCGGAGTACGTGGTCAAGCAGGATTGGCATGCATATACGCTGGAGCAACACGCGTTGTGGCGACGCCTGTATCAACGCCAGGCCGATTTGGTGCCGGGGCGCGCGTGCGACGAATTTCTCAAGGGAATGGCCAAGCTGGATGCGGCCGACGGCATTCCCGATCTGACGCAGGCTTCCGAAATCCTGTTTGCGGCGACCGGCTGGCGACTGGTGGCGGTGCCCGGCCTAGTGCCGGAACTGACATTCTTCACCCATCTCGCGCATCGG